>Ga0131853_10015424_pt1 | contig 13966 bp, 8 predicted proteins | sample TergutLab28metaG_FD_92764 | JGI IMG/M metagenome (GOLD analysis project Ga0131853, IMG submission 92764) | Labiotermes labralis P1 segment gut microbial communities from Petit-Saut dam, French Guiana - Lab288 P1 (version 2) (version 2) | ecosystem: Host-associated > Arthropoda: Insects >... | reverse complement strand
TTGCAATCTCAGGAGACAGAAATGTGATTAAAAAAGAAGCCGAGAAGATTCTAAAATATAAAGACCTTACAATAGAAATACAGCGCATGTGGAATGTAAAAACAAAGGTGATACCAGTAATAAAAGGGGCGACTGAGCCTATTTCAAAGTCACTCAGAAAATAAGTCAGCAACATACCAGGAAAACATGCAGTCAAGGAACTACAGTAAACAGCCATATTGGGCACTGCACACAAACTTCGGAAAGTACTAATGTAAAAGCACAATAGATTCAACACTGAAACTAACGATATAAGCACCATGAATAGTAACAACAGAACAGCTGCAACACTGTATTCCCTAAGGACATAGTTTGTCTCAGGAATATAAGTATAAATACCCTGCATAAAGGAGATGATGATGACGATAATAATAATAATAATAATAATAATTTTCTATTCAGTCTGTTGTGGGGAGAAAATCCTGTCGTCCCCAAGAGTTCTGCCTGCCTGTGGTCATACTGCTAAAAGATCATACGTCGTTGTTACAGAATAACCAACACAGCACCACGCACCGTCAAGGGGGTAAGTAATGGAAAATAGATGTCGAATTACTTCTTTTAATTTTTAAATTCTAAACTTAATAACACGTGAGAAGATGAGGCCAACTCAGAACCTGAACTTATATTAAAGCTAACTCGTGTTAAGACTGTCACAATAAAGATGCCATTTTATTAATTTGGTGCGGCCAATGAGGGGCATTTTCTGTAGTTGCAGATAATTTCGTTTTGGTTAGTGTCGTGCACTAATCAAATGGTTGGACACTGTGCATACGTACCTTAAAATGAAATATTTCCTTGCGAAACAACGTGTCACTTCTTGGACAATATACAACCCGTTCACACATTACCCAGCCGGTGGATCAGTTATTCAGAGAAGGCAGTTTTAGCATCAAGTCTTCACGGTGGTGTGCCTGGGCACAATTTACAAAATAACCTATCCAGAACTCGAGACGTGAGCTTCTGGAATATTAACCTTCATAAAAATATTAGTAACTGCTTTAAGGGGCCACATTTTCTTATTTCGTTTGATGAAAACCGCTATATTTTGAATCGTTCAAAAGTACGAGCTTGAAATCTACGTCCGTCTTCCCAGAAACGATGCCTACTCTTGCTATTTGGGCCACAGCAGCACGGCACGATGCGTCTCTTGCCTTTAGACCATCTACACTCCACTTGGTACTTGTTAACTACACGAATTCCTCTGAAATATAGGCCTTCAAATTTACCCTTTGACATTAAGTTACTTTTTATATTATTTTAGCTGCAATAAAAGAACCACTTATCTTAGTTGTTTATGTACAAGTTCTTGTCTGTCAGAATTTGAATATGAAATCTGCTTCCCCGCCATCTCGGCTCTTCTTTAATATCTATTGCCATGCCTATTAAATGTGGCGCCCAAACTCGAGGCAGCTCATGAAGTCAGACGTCTCTCTTGTTTTAGTGTCATCTAATGTAATTGGTCCTCTTCCTTTTCGTCTCTTGCATAAACTATGCCACTTTGCTTATCTAATACTGTTGCACTTTAGCAAGCATGTAATAGACAATTTGCCGATCCCTGTGGCCGCGCGGCCTAAGGGGTGGTACTGCAGCCGCTCGCTTGCCGGAATTGCGGGTTCGAATCCCGCCGGGAGCATGGATGTCTGTCTCTTGTGAGTGTTGTGTGTTGTCAGGTAGAGGCCTCTGCGTCGAGATGATTACTCGTCCGGAAGAGTCCTGCCGAATATGGAGTGTCAGAGAGTGATCGTAAAGCCTTGATAAAGAGGCCCCGACCCATTAGGGGCTGTTACGCCATGAAAAAATTCGACAACTTAATTAAATAATAATTTGTGTTTTACTTTATGTTAGAAGAAATCCTGTTAATTGGTTGCTTGATAAAAGCTTCTTCTCACCCGAGCTACGTATCCAGCCCATCGCAACCGCCTCCATTTTCATATCGCATATGAAATTACTCAGTGGTTGGGCCTACTGTTATTTGGTTCCTAATTACAGGCTACTTATAGCGTTTATGAGTCTCACAACCTCACAACAGCACACATGTCTAACAGAAATATGAGTTACACCAATACTCGCTCATTTTCCGATGCCATTATTACACCCGTTTCCACGCTTTTCCCCAGCACCCAATTGAACGGGTTCCCCTTTCAGCAGGCGGTGAAATACAGATAATTCAGTTACACTTTCGACTGCATATTTTTAAGAAGAAACAATACAGGGAAGTGAAATGGCGCACGGAGTGCAGGTAACGAAGATTGCGGCTAGTGAAAGTAGATAGCAGAAAACAAGAGAAAGATGTCTAACGGTACGACCATCTGCAGTTGAGACGCCACATGCGTAGACACAGCACTGAGTACTGAAAAAATGACAAGATTCGACACAAAGGTCTTGATTTTGATGGAAAACTGTCCTGGAAAGTAGTCAAGAGTTGGAGACTGCTAACATTAAGATAAATCTTAACAAAGTACTTTGTGAGGTTGGGCAGTGGAAGGAACTGTTCCGGAACTGTGCACAATGATTTGTTGTGGATTATCTGTATTCAATCTCATAACTTTACTTGACAGGGGTGGTGGTGGAGGTGGGTGTGTAAGGTGAAATTTCTTGTGTGAAATTAAAATAAAATGAATTTCTACACGAACGGCATAAAGTACCAATCGGCTTCCTGTCTGAAGCACGACAGCAACAGCAATTTTAACTACAGTTTATTATGTCTGCGTTGTAGATTGCTTATCGACTTTATACCGACGACAATCGCTGAGTTGTAGTAGAGCACCGAATATTCTGATTTCGAATTTTCCTCGCATCTATAGTGAAATTAACCTCGAATAGTCTTTTCAGTAATGTCCTGTTCCCAGTAGACACTCGTAGTGTAACAATACTTTAATTTAATTCTCTAAATTAGGCCTGCAGTTGATACAGAATATTTCAGAAGCACAATAATCGAAAACCCATCAATGGAAAAAGTGGTAAAGTTGTTCCTGTGCATGTCATGAGGGCTAATGTGCGAGGGGATGGTGAGTACAGGAGTGAGGATGGATTGGATCTGTGGTCTTGTACCCTCCATCCGTACGGCGATATGGAAAAACAAATACGTCATACTCTGTGTGAGTTAAGACTGAATTTTCTATTTTTAATCATCTCTGTAAGGCATATCCTCACATTTACAACTCGTACCAAAATTATTAATTCAACTCGTAATTCACCTACAGATGGAATCTTTGATGATAATAGTATGAAATGGTTTTTGTTCTGGCAAGTACATGTTTTTGCAATGTTTTTGTAGAATGCTCCAACAAGATTTAAATTTAAATTTCATGAACAAAATATTTAAGTTATAATAAGCGGCAGCAGAATTCCTGGAAGCAGTCAGATATAATAAAAATATACCTACTTCAGATCCAGATGGTACTCGTATTAACCTGTCACCACATTATAGCAAGCACAACGTAATTTCGGCTCTCTAAATATCAAACTGTTAGATGTTAAAATATTTTAGACTGAAACACTGCATTACACCATTCTCACAGGGCAATGTACGCTGTCTCAATACAGATTATAACATTAGTGTAGTGTGCCAAACTGCGAAATATAATTTATTGGTTCTCTTTATATTTAAAGAGAGAGGTCTGACCAGATTAGCGGTTCTCGACCTTCCTGAGAGGCCTATAGCGGGTTTCCCTTGGACGTGCACCATGCGTAGCAATTACATTTTGAAAGCTATAAATAGAATTATACGAGGAAGAAAGAGCACCCCCGGCACATCCGCTTGAGATAACCGGACAAATCAACAATGCCGGATGGGAGTATCAATAGGGACCACTGCATCCAGCCCCTTATAACCAAAATTTGCTCTACCAAATTAGGATGCATGGACCTTAGAATCAGGAAGGCATTACTAGTGAGAACCATCCCAATATAATGAACAGGGAGGATGCCGTTGTCTTCAGCAGGTAATGGATAGGGTGGAAGCGCTCTTTTCAAGGCCACTGACAGACTGTTCTGAGTAAGTCGTCTCCTTCCCTTCCCAAACCTTGGCTATTCTGACCTCCCTCCCTGCACGCTTCGGTCTAACTCCCCCGTTCATTCAACTTCATCACAGACTTCCTTGTCACTTCCTTCTCCCGCGTTATCTTTCTTCTTTCAAGGTCACCTACTGATTAGCCACCCAGACGGTGGTGGTCTTGAATAGGCAGGTCGTCCCCTTCGTGTTTTTATCCTTCACTTAATTCTTATTCATCTCACTTGCTGCGCTTCACTGCACCTTTCTCTCTCATTATTTCATCTCCTGTACATCCAACAAATGTAGGCTATCTGTCACATCTTATCCATCCCTGCCTGTTCCACCCACGCCCACACCATACTGCACAGAGCCACTATACATATAGGCCTGTTATTACTATTGCTTTTTCTCTCCTACCTTATAATTACCAAGCTGAGTAACCAAATCTCTAACTAAATCCATGAAACATAGTCCTGCTTGAGAGAATAATACAGTAGTGCCTCAGCTAGTCAAGAAATAGCCGGCATTTTTTGGCACCCGAAGGTTCTTGCACTTTTCACAAGATCCTGCTACCTGTCCCTATCCTGAGCGGGATGAACCCAGCCCAAGCCCTCCCATCCCATTTCTTAGGTTACATTTTAACATTACCCCTCACCCATTCAGCAATCTACGCCAAGATTTTTGAAGTGGTTTCTTGACAGGTTCCTTCTCCTACATAAAATGCACTTATTCACGCAGCTTAATCTTCATGGACTACACTAACGACTGAGGAAGCAAACTCCACCGAAGATGGAAACCCTCATCGCCACCATAGTGGGAAAAGAAGTCTAACATTTCTTTTTCTTCCACAGTATTTCTGGATTTATCTAATCTTCAACGCGTCCAATTCTTGTCTACTATTTGGGGCAAGAAAGCCCTTTCCCGAGTACAAAAGTGCCATTTCCATATGTCTGTATTATTTCAGCTCACCCTTCGTGGGTTGAGCCCATAATGACAGAAATGACTTCTCAGGACGGCCATGTGTGTTAACTAAATCATCCGTTGAAGTTTTTTTATTCAGTACTAAATTATTTGTGTGTGTGTAAACGTCACGTATATTCATTTGTACACAGGCCTATCACTACAGCGATCCCAATATTGGAGATGTCTTTGATTCATGACATTTGGTTTAGGGTGTGCTGCTCGTAGGGTTCCAAGACGAAAGTCTTAACAATACCTGTACAAAGCCACTGAGGCGCCATTCTCTAGCAAGGAACGTACTCGTAAGCCATGTGGGCATCATTTTCGGTCCAAGCACCCAAATTCCACGCTTTCGCTTCTGAACAACCCAGCGCATGAATGAGTTTTGGTGGTTCAAGCCTTTTGCCTTCTGTACTGTGCATTTACCCTGCAAATATTTGTCATTTGTTGATTGTGCGCACATTTTTCTGCGATTTTATTAATTCTACTGTGATTTACAAACACCATTCACTGATTTATCTAAATTTGTTGATTATACTAAAACAATTGAATAGTCACAGGCCCAGGAGTAGGTGTGAAATAAAACAAAAGTAAGCAATTTCTGCGAAATCGAAGCAAGAAATTACGTCGAGGCATGAAAACGGTGTTGAAACAGGTGCATTTGTAGCGAATAACATGCAGTCCACAATTGTGACAGACATTAAACAAAACGAAGTCAAAACAGAGAAAGTGGTGGATGCTTCTACTAGAGTTTTCAAGTGGAGGAAATTAACTGCAGCAACTGAAGAACTATGAATACCATGGATCGGAGGCCTAGATAACGGGTCGGAGGCCACCCGAAACACGTTAATCAGGAATCCTCCCATAATTAAGAGATATTACCCCAGATCTCATAACAGGAATCCAGAATACAGTTCGCAAGTACCCACAATAAATTTAAGCATTCTGCACCTTTAGAGGCGACCCTGACCCGCAAGGCAACCCGCGCTGCAGAATCCGCGGAGGATTCATCTCTGTCACTCCAGTGGATTCACGAATTCCAATGGGAAGCAAGTCCGTGACTGCTCCATTTATCTGTGACAAGGCTAAAGCATTTTATGGCGACTTAAGTGAGGTTCCTCAGGCATCTCATGAACATTTTATTTTGAAGACATTCTTTTCCTGGTGCATACGTTATAACCATACATACATTTTGGTATGTCTGATGAATTTCTCACACCAACTCTGATTATCAAGATAGATGAATACAGACGGAACTGGCTTTCACACTTGCAAAGAATGCCACAAAACCGAATCCCTTTGAAATCATACCACTATAGACCACAAGGAAGGAGAACAATTGGAAGACCGAAGAAACGTTGGCGCGAGCAGCTGTAACTCTGGAGACGGAGCGGATCAAAGGATCCAGTCCTTGATGATTATGATGATGATGAACTGTGATTATGGCAATGTCTGTTAATACGTAAATCGGGTACAAACATAACAATTTATCACGCTAGTGTGTTCTTGAAACGATGTCCAGCTGTTCAATGAGGATGTACTATAAGGTCTGACGTCACAGCTCGTAATGCTTCTGTTGCAATGGCTGACGTTATTCGCATAAGTGGGGGAGTGCGGAGGCACACGAACTACGTCACTGCTCACAGACCGTTTCGCAATATAACATCCCGACAGATCGTGGGCAGCTAAAAACGATAAGCAAAATTTGGCTTCCTGCTGTCGTTCTGGACAGTTCATATGATTCCGTATGGCATTAATGCAGTTTGCTGTACCCATCATGTATCTAGAATTGTCTTTTATCCAAATTCAAGCTTTTTTTATTTTCGCTGAAAATTTTGTGTTAAAATGAAGTTAAAACATTTACGAAAGTGGAACTGACTGCAATAATTTAGTATTTCATTTTAATGGTTTTTTATCGTGCATCCCGATATAATCGTGTAAAGAAAACCAACTTGATACACAACTTATTCTTAGTATATTTCGTCAACATCTACACGTTTCGGGCGAGTCTAGGCCCATCATCAGGATGTACAACAACAGTCGGTCATCTAAAAAGAATAATAAGTACCAACTGTTTTATACATACGGTTGTACCTCCTGATGATGGGCCTAGACTCGCCCGAAACGTACAGAGGTTGACGAAATATACTAAGAATAAGTTGTGCATCAAGATGGTTTTCTGTACACAATTAGTATTTCATCTCACGATTTATCTGCTCCTTGTGTTTCTCGAGCGGTTACAGTTACCTAAAAGTGACCACTTAAAATGCTAAGCTGGATGAGACGACGGTATTAGCCATTTAATTGCTAACGTGAAATATATGCGTATTAATTTTTAGCTTTTTAAGTATCTTCTTTACACCACTTCTACAAAAGCTCACATTACACATTTTGTGAAGGACCTGAATTTCATCAAAAATTTGCGAGATTTAAGGTTCGAGCATTGGTGTTGAAATAATGAAGTCTTCTGGGACATGACGACGTGTCGACAAACAGTTACTGACGAATCGAAGGATGACAGCGACTTCATCTTCAGGGTTATGCAGACCGAGAGGGAAACAGATAGGCCTTACAAGTAAACAGCTGTGCAATTAGGTATGAAAATGCTTGAAGACTGTAAAAGCTTTTATGTGACTGAATATGTGCTTATTATCAACCGTTAGCACCCATTACCGTAAACAGCAAGCAAGAAACAGATATATAGGAAGACAGCAAATCTACGTATAACCTAACATTAAGCAGCGTTCGAATCTTTGAATCCTGGACTTTGTCACAGACAGTCACATTACTGAATCAGCTGGACCGACAAGGTCTGTTGACTGTTGTTCACAAATGTACTCACTCGCATATTATAAACTTTTACTACCATTAGGGACTGTTACTAAATTTCTTTGGAGAAATTATTATTTATATGGCTGTCAAACATAACGTCAGATTTTCACCTGACAATATTTTGTAACTGATGACTTAAAAATTGAATGTCGTCCACAACTGATAAGTATGATCATACTTGATCTACATAACAAATTTTATATTCCTAAGTATGACCAATAAATATTAAATTTTATGGTTGCACGTTTTTATTTTCCTTAATAATGCACCATGCAAAATGCACACACAAAAAAGACAGGCTAGTATCGATTGTTATCGAAGTAACCTGCGGCAATATTTGCAATCAAAGTAGTCATAACTGTCTTAATTAAGTGTCTCCTTATTTTGTCAAATTTTAACCAGACTTCAATTTGCTCCACAGATTTTGGCACAACACCAAAATACAAAATTTGACAAAAAAAAACCGTCTTGGGAGACGAATTGCCAAAAGCAGACAGATAAACAGACATGCAAGCAGACAGACATGGAAACATGACGATGAAAACTGCTGCTTTTGGCAACTTCGCGAACGTACCTAATAAACAACAAAATACTGCAAGTGCTTTCGTACAACTGTCATCAAGCCTCAGTTGCACGTCACGGATCACGAGCTAGAGGCAATAAATCACTTAAAGGTAAAAAAGCAGTACACCTATGTATATTTCCTTATTTGGCGAATCTGCATTCTTCCATGGACATGACGTTCATTTATTGTGCACAAGATATGTTTCGTTCTTACCTTCAATTCTATAACGACATCATCTAGCAGAATTATCGAACTGAAGACAACATTCATACTCACCTGAAAAAAAAAGAAGATAAAATCAGAGCTATTCATTATGAGATAGCATTTCGAAGCACTTCATGCACGATTGAAAATATTCCGCCTCGTTTAATGTCACATGCAGAACGCAGTGAACGCAGTTATATAATCGCACCAGTTGCCGGAACTGTCCTCGTAAACACTGTTCCATAGGATGCCCAGAAAGCCACTTGGGGAATTTAGAAGGCTATGTTTCTTAACACTGATACACAATAAGAAAGCGCACTAAATTGAAGGTTAAAACACAAGGTTTCTGTCAGTAATTTCCCATGTGCCTTTCACCTGGCACAATTGACAACACTGTAAAAGTTACAGTGATTCGTTTACCGAGTTCGTAAACTGTCCAGCACACCTAATACACACGGAAATTTGACACAAGACTACAAGAAGAAGACGCTGGGTGCCAAATACAGCCATCTCGGAGGCCGAAGTATCGGCCCTCACCTCCCATACATCTTAATATGCTAGATGAATTAGCATCTGCCTAGGTACAAGGAAACAAAAATGAAATTGTGCGGATAGGTTGAACACCGCCACATGAACGAGGCATTTCCTTGCCACTACATGTGTAGTCAGATATGCCGACGCGCGCTCGTGTGTGTGTGTGTCCTGAAATACTGTAGTCTATCGGCTAGGATGTATCATGCAACAAAAACAGCGTACGTCGAAATCTCCAGACAAATATTTTGAATTAATCTTGAAGTCAACAACACCCCTCCTCTCCCCTTCCAATTATGTATAGTGTTTAACAGAATTTATCCCCCTACAAGTTCAGAAACTACTTTCTGGACACGTTGTTGTTATGTTACAATATGTCCAGTGTAAGTGGCTGTAATTTGCAGGCAACATTTGGAAGTTATAACGGATACAGAGACCAGATGTTAGACATCATTCAAACATATGACAGCCAGGACATCTATATTAAAATGTGTAGGCCTACTTCCATTTTGGAATACAAATTCATTTCCAAGAAAAACACAAATTTCTATATTCTAGTACGGCATTAATCCACTTGTATGTTGTGGTATGTAATCTGATCTCTCGCTCAGACGTAAGAATAGAGCTCTATCTAACAATTACGAATTTTCTTGAATGTGAATTATTTCTAAAATTCATGGCAATCCAAACACAATGAGATGGGCGTGGTATTTACCACACATGTAAAGATAAGAAATTAATACTGATTTCTGACTGAAAAATCAGAAGGCAGAAGCCACTTGAGTGAGCTGGGGAGTAAATGAAAGATAAGAGTAAAATCAACCTTAAAAAGAACTGCGTGAGAGGGGTGGACTGGATCCCTAAGAATGTTTACTGTTTATATGGACTGTACATTCCCAGTGGCTTCCTTTGAGACTTACCGACCCGATCGGCTGGTGTCATTCTGGCGTTTTGCAAACATTCAATCTGGCTGTTTTCCGACTAGAAGAACGTGACCTCGCACCACAACACCACAAACACTGACAAACCAGATGATCAAGTCTTAAAGACTGTACCTGCAGACCGCTCTCCTGTAAGCTAATGCGGTGTCTCCAACTCTTGTTTGGTTTCATTTAGTGATTCAGCTGTGTTGGCCTACTTATCGATTTTCTGGAGGTCAGAAAAGCTTTGGTTCTCACACCTTGCTTTTAAAGCGCTTTCGCACAGTCGCAAAAAGCGCCCATTGTATTCGTCATGTTCGTCCGTCCATATGTTCGAAATATCAGCGCAGCTCTCAATCGACAGATTTCCGTTGAATTTCATATTGGGAACTTCTATGTGAACTGTCGCGAAAATAAAAATTTGAATAAAACAGGGGAAAGAAGCAAGTGGAACTTTATATCTAAGCCTACATACGTTTTATTCTTGCTGGCGAAATTAAATCGCCATACAAGCGCTCCCTTCGAGTGAAATTTTGGCAGGCTGTTAGGATTGGCGAAAATGTACAAACATTACGCGAATGCACCACTATGTTACACTATAGTACACTGTCTGTCTTGTTTCCATGAACAGCTGTATTACGTGGAAGCTAACTTGCAATTAACCTTATGTTTTCCGTCCATTTTGTGCACTGTGATATTCTACGAAAATGGCCTACATCTGATCACATCGTCTTGACTGCTTTCAAAACGTTAACAAAAAGATTGGAAGTAGCTAAACTATGACGATAGGAACTCAATAAGATCTTCGCTCTTCTGGCGTGTTACGCAGGGTGGAATGGTAGTTACCGACGTTTCGGGACAACCTATTGGTCAAACAATCGAAGAGGAAGGATTTTTATTGGAATTCTATGTCGACTTATTTTTTTAAGCATACGTTTCTCGTAGTCAGTCACACGGTGGATTAACCTTCAGCATAACCACGCGCCTTGCAGTGAAACTGTGTGAAATAAACGTACATGAATAAGGAACACACGTACACTGTGACGAAAACAGCTTCCATTATAAATTATTTTCGGTAAAATGAGAATGCATTAACTAGATGGCCGGTATTCACTTCCCGGCAAAACCGTTCGGCGCGATGTTCAGACAAGGAGCTAATGTAACTAATTAAATCATCCCATGTTTCGCCCTGGTATTAGAACCCGAACGTTCAACGCAGCTACAACCACATGCCCCAGTTCTACCGCCACCCTCGCAACTGAGTTTTCTCCTCCCGTATCATTCTCGTTGTTCCAAATGGCTGCCTTCCAATAGGTTTTCGCAACAAAACTCCGTGTTTCTTTCTCCCCCACCCACCCACACACACACACACTCTTTCCAGTCAGTCCTAGCACCCACAATCTCTTACACAATCCATGTGCAAAAGTTACTGGGCCTTATTTATCAACGCTATTGTAACTACAGAAGATACAATGCACTGAATTAAGTAAGATAATGAAATTGAATAAGTTAGGGTTTACGCTAATTGCTTGACATTCGTTTGGAGATACACAAAAGTTACGAAAGCTTTCATTCTCCCTTACTCCAGATCGAAATAATACATTTATGGATCTCAAAACGTATTTCTGGTTGCAAAAATTCCGCCTGAATTTGACAGATACCTGGTTATTTGACAGATACCTGGTTATTTGAAAATCCAGTAGCAATCTGCTGTTTTTTTTTTTTTTACTTGAGATGCCGGACTGCTGGCTAGAAGTCAGTACTCGGAAGGTCCTGCGACCGGCCATCTCGACACAGGTTTTTCTTGGTTTCCCTGTGTCTATAAGCAAATGCTGAGATGATTCCCAACATTCCAAGTTGTCACTACATGCTTCTCACGTAGCCCTCCCGACTTAAATCTAGTAGTAACCAATTTCATGTTTTGTTTACATGTAAAATAACCACTGCCACCGGGTAACAACCCAATTGCAGTAAATAAATATATTATTATTATTAATCTTAACCTCAAAGGCACGAGGTTCAAGTAACAGCGACTCAGCTGTATGTATTTTAGTCTGCACAACATCAATAACACCAAGTATCTTTACGCCTATCGAAAATACTGCAAAGTACTGTGGCAATTTAGAAGATCATCCTTTATCGAGCTCGTTATAGGCTGGTAACCCTTCTTACTTCATTTGTGTCTCTGGTAAATCACTGACATTCACAGAATTACGACTCGAATCAAACCCATCAATTTTACCTCTGAAATATTAGGCGTAATGAACAAGATAGTGTAGTGCTTAGACAACGAGAAAGAAGAGATCTCTAGTTTCATGCTGGAATATGAAACAAGTCTTGGGAGAGAATTGTGTACACATTCTTGTGATATGAACAACAAGTGTGACAAAGTACTGGGAATTTGGAAACCGAGAGGTTTAAGGAGAGCTGCAGAAAAAGGGAGACGCCCCCTATTTAAAGAAGAAGAGAAGGAGATACTGATGAAATATAAAGACACTTACAAATGGATGTAAATTTTTTGAAAAATATTTGTTTACGCATTAATGAAGATACAGCTACAACAAAGTAACTAGGTGCACGAAGATATGAGAACCGAAAACTTTAAGCAACATTTTATACAAAACGAAATATCACTAAAAAGCCAAGTGGAAAAACTGCTAAGAGTTTAGAAGATGTGGGACAGAAAGAAATGTAAACAGAAATACGTGCAATTTATTATATAGAATAATTCAATTGGAACAGAGCTTTTACTTTAAAAAATAAATGGTGTAACACAAACGACCATAAACGACAGAATTTAAGTAAAAGTAGTGGATTTGCACTGATTATAACATGCTATTAACAGCAACAAAAAAAGTACTTAAGATTCTAGAAACAAATTGGATTTGATTTACCCTTGAAATGTTCCCTTATTTCTCCGACTTAACTGCTAGTTTTACATCTTATACCGTTCAGACTATCTACATTTAGTTGGTCTGGACCGTGAAAGAAATGTAATTTAGCCTGCTTCCTAAGACCCAAAGGTTTCGAATGCTCTCCAAGTTCTGATTTATGCAGCTGCTGTTCATATCGACTTAACGCTCTTTGAGCGAGATTTTGATATTCTCTCTAATACCTTCCCAACTGGTTCTGATGTCAAGACGATCACCTAAGTTCGAGATTTTGACCTGAAGCTGTTCTCTCCGTACCACATTATTAACTTACTCAGATCAAACTTCACATCAAACTGTATTTCTCGTTTACTTACTGACAGGCTCTCCCCAGCTACTGCAACCACCGGAAAGTGATCAGTATCACACCTTCTGAAAGAACGCACATCAAAAGTACACTTAATGCCATCTCCTATCAGTCAATATACGACCAATCTGACTGGAAATCTTCCCATCAGGAGAGTTCCGAGTGTGCTTCTGAAGGTTTCGAATTGGAAACACTGTGCTCTTGACAAATATATTACTGGGCACGGCCAAGTTTTCTACGCTAACTTCTTTACGAATAGTATATCCATGTAAACTCTCGTTATCAGCTGTCGGTATGAATATGTATCTTCTTTAATTTTGAAAAGAATGTGCATGTGTTACTTAAGGAACTGATAGAATACATGCTCTAATTCCTCACGGAAATATTCCTTTGAGTCATCATTAATCCATATATGGTGCTTGGGCATTAGAACAATAAAGTCAAACCAGCGACTTCTCTGCGCTATATACAACCCACCACCAACAAAATATGTTCTCTTGCAAGTTGATATGATTCTCTCATGTACCAACAATTGTGTCCCTGTTCAACGACATATGTTTCACATTCATTGTTCCATGCATCATTATAATTGTTTCAAAAAATAACCAACACGATGACACTTGTGGACTATCCTTTATTTTCAGGGGTAGTCGTCATTCATTCTCTACATGTTTCGAGCTTTCG
>Ga0131853_10015421_pt1 | contig 13968 bp, 12 predicted proteins | sample TergutLab28metaG_FD_92764 | JGI IMG/M metagenome (GOLD analysis project Ga0131853, IMG submission 92764) | Labiotermes labralis P1 segment gut microbial communities from Petit-Saut dam, French Guiana - Lab288 P1 (version 2) (version 2) | ecosystem: Host-associated > Arthropoda: Insects >... | reverse complement strand
GGGCATATCACTTTTGCCAACCACTTACAAAATTTTATCCAACATCCTGCTCTCAAGGTTAATTCCATATGCGAAGGAAATTATAGGGGATCATCAATGTGGCTTTCGACGCAACAGGTCGACTATTGATCTATATTCTGCATTCGCCAAATACTTGAGAAAAAATGGGAATACAATGAAGAACTTCATCAGCTCTTTATAGACTTCAAGAAGGCTTATGATTCAGTTAGGAGGGAAGTCTTATATAAGATTCTCATTGAGTTTGGTATCCCGAGGAAACTTGTAAGGTTCGTAAAGATGAGTCTGACTGAAACATATAGCAGAGTCCGGGTAGGCAAGAATGTGTCTGACAGGTTCCCTATTAGAAATGATTTGAAACAGGGAGACGCTCTATCACCAATGCTTTTTAACTTTGCTTTCGAGTACACCATTAGGAGGGTTCAGGTAAACAGGGATGGCTTGAAACTAAATGGTAGACATCAGCTGCTGGCTTATGCCGACGATGTTAATATACTGGGATGAAGCATACATACTCTAAAGGAAAATGCAGAAGCTTTAGTAGCTGCTACTAGGGAGATTGGACTGGAAGTAAATGCTGATAAAACTAAGTACATGGTCATGTCTCGAGATCAAAATGCAGGACGAATTCAGAGTGTGAGGATTGATAATAGTACCTTCGAGAGGGTAGAAGAGTTTAAATATTTGGGAACAACTTTAACAAATCAAAATTGCATTGCGGAAGAAATTAAGAGCAGATTGAGGTCAGGAAATGCTTGCTATCATTCGGTGCAGAACCTTTTGTCTTCTAGGTTGCTATCCAAAAATTTAAAGGTCAAGATATATAGAACTGTAATTTTGCCTGTTGTTTTGTATGGGTGTGAGGCTTGGTCGCTGACACTGCGGGAGGAAAGGAAGCTGAGGGTGTTTGAGAACATGGTGTTGAGGAGAATATTTGGACCTAGGAGGGACGAGGTAACGGGGGAATGGGGGAGAATGCATAACGAGGAGCTAAATGATTTGTACTTCTCACCCATTACGTGTCGTGCGGGTGATAAAATCGAGAAGAACGAGATGGGCTGGGCATGTGGCGCGTATTGGTGAGGAGAGGGTGGTGTATAGGGTCTTGGTGGGGAATCCGGAGGGAAAGAGACCACTGGGGAGGCCTAGGCGTAGATGGGTGAATAATATTAGGATGGATCTCCAGGAGGTGGGATGTGGGTATGTGGACTGGATTGGGTTGGCCCAGGATAGAGACAGGTGGCGGACGCTTGTGAGTGCGGTAATGAATCTTCGGTTTCCGTGAAATGCGGGGAATTTCTTGACTAGCTGCAAACCAGTTAGCTTCTCAAGAAGGACTTTGCACCATGGAGTAAGTAAGTAAGTGTGTAGTAAACCTAGATGGGACTTTGTGTGTATATGCGAATGTCGAGTGCAAATGGGTGTGTCGTAGCGTTGGACCGGTATCTGCCTCGTACGTTTTTCAGGTCTGATGTATCGGGAGCGGATGTTCTGATGTATGCGTTGTGCCTGTTTGATGGGAGGGGTGTGTGGTGCAGGTGTTATTAGGTGCAGTAGGGGCATTTTTTATGTTCAATAACTTTTTTTGGACAATTATGCCGTTTATGAGATAATTTGGTAAATTATTTTGAGCCGGAGAGGCAACTGATGACAGTATGGTGCAAGCGGATTACATGCTGAATAACTAAGGCATGAATACAAACACATATTCAGAATATGTAATACTTTTGCTTTTTTGCTTTTCCATGCAAAAGTGGTTTGGCGAACGCGCATCAATATTAAGTTTCTATGTACATTGCCTGTCGTGTTTATACTTAGTCTAGGCTGTCCGTTTGTTTGTCGTCATGTTTGTCCGTCTTTTGGTTGGTTTGTTTTTCGTTTCCAAGGAAACAAAATGAACGGCATTAGAATACATGTTTTGTTTAGTTTGTTCAGACTGTGAATTGTTTTGATATTGTTTAGAGGGTAAAATGAAAGTGAACTCTTATCTCATAAGATAGCAGCCTTTCTTTGCCGATAAAATATGCCGCTACATTATTATTATTATTGTTATTATTGCCATCATCATCATCATCATCATCATCATCATCATCATCATTGCTGCTGCTGCTGTTGTATGAAGCTGACTTTCCTGACTTTTTATATTTACAGAAATCATATGCAGGGAAGCCGTGATTTTGGGATCCCTCGAGTGTTATCTAATGTACGGAAGTGATTCAGTGAAGGGTTATGTGTGGTATCCCTTACTAGAGATGGGATTTGTCAAATTTTTTCCTCTAATTTTCAGCGCGCATTCCATTAGCACGTGTTTATTATCAGACACCTCATATTTTACTGGAACGATTTTATGATTATGAGATGGGTCAGGATTATATGCAAAATGCCTAGAATCATGGGCCTGACAGAAGCGGGAAGGCAGTTTCTTTGCGTTTTGTGCTCGTTCCTGAAACGTGGAATTGCCTGCAGGCCGCAGGCTGCCAATTAAGGTAGCTACGAAAGTTAATGAATATGTTCGCATTTGTAATTATGATCAGGAGGGTGTCCATGTTGATTAAAAGAGGTAACGCACTGCTGGCAGTACGTAAGTGCACTGGTCATTCGGTTTAGAACGGTTCATGCATAAAAGAGTACAAACTGCATGCGTACACACACACACACATGTATATATACTTACACACGTACACACACATACATACGTACGTACATACATACACACACATTCACACATACATGCATACATACATACATACATACATATATATTTACATACATGCATACATACATACATACATACATTTATACGTACGTACGTACATGCATACATACACATACATATATACGTACATGCATACATACACACACACACACGTACATACATACATACATACATACGTACATGCATACATACACACACATACATACATACGTACATGCATACATACACACACATACATACGTACACACACATACTGATCCTCGTACGTTCGTTGGCGCTTAAATGTTTGGGCTGTCAGACCATGATCAGGACCCGTGTCTTTTCATCCATGGTATCTAGCGGTGACAGTGAACAGAGACTGCTTATTTTACGTCTTACAGGATACTCTGTGTTTAAGGACAGTATGAACTAAAGTTTTTACGGCCGGTGAACTGCATGCCGTGGGCGCTTAGATTGTGGAGGCATATTTGCTTACAGCAGACCTGAGCCCCCTGTGAAGACCCGGAACACCTCAACACACTCGAAAATTGCATTACTCTAAATAAGTCGTTGCTGTACAAGCAAGGCAGGACGTAAGTAGTTGAGCTTAGAGCGTGCCTAGACGTGGAAGATACACCACAGGGAGCGGTCATTAAGAGCCAGCTGGGGGCTTTTCTGTGATGTGGCCGTTCATACGGAGTGGCAGCTCGTGGCGGAGGATGGGAGAGCAAATTGCATGCGGCTGTGTTTGGTTGGTTGGTTGGTTGGTTGGTTTTTTGGTTCGTTGGCTGGTTGGTCAGTTGGTGGGTTTTTTGGTTCGTTGGCTGGCTGGTTGGTTGGTTGGTTTTTTTTTTGTTCGTTTGTTGGTCGGTCGGTTGGTGGGTTTTTCGTTCGTTGGCTGACTGGTTGGTTGGTTGGTTGGTTTTTTGGTTGGGTGGTTGGTTGGTTCCCGCGCTGCTATTAACTGTGTGCGTGATGTAGCATCCGGTAAAAGGTTGGGTGAAAAATGTGTACCCTCAGTCGGGAAGAATCCTACAAGACTGACCGGATTCGTCATAATCTGTGAATAATAATGTCTTAGATATGACACCGTATAGTGTGGCAGAAATTTGCCAGTATTGTAGAGGAACCAACTGTGTCCATTTTGTGGTTATGGAATATTATGTAAGCAGCGGGTTCCGTCGCAACTTCGGTGGGATTTCAGGCTTCCGCTGGAAGCAGAAGAGAAGTGCGCTCTTCTGCTTTATTACGCAGCGAGTAGTGGTAATTCTTTACCGTCTTTTGGGATAACCTGTCGTTCCCGTCTTGAAGGGTCATTAATTTTTTATGGGACCCGGTAAGTTGTCCCGAAACGTCGGTGAGGAATTAGTACTACACGCTGCGTAATTGTATAGTAGAGCACAGTTTTCATGTACTTCGCAGCGGATGTTTCAAATAACGCATAGGTCTAACGCTTTGTTAAGCAGAACAACTTCACCTTCTTCGTCACCTTTGTATTTTATTGAATGTAGCATGGGCTACTTCAGTTTTTTAAATTATACTGGTCTGTAGAAGGTTTTTTTGATCATGGTTATGAACTGACAGGTTCACAACAAAAATTAACTTCTACTAGGCAGACCTTGCCCCATGCAGTTGCAGAAGGAATAGCTCGTCGACTCCCGTCAGTCAACAAACGGGTAGCACTAGACCCCTGTAATATTAGCACTCCGCCTTGAGCAGGTCGATATACTGCGTAAGGAAGATGAAGCCCGCCCGTTGGTAGGCCTGCTTTCGTGAGTGGCCCGAGGAACACAGCACTGTGATTGCTCTGTCTGAGCCATGCCTTCTGGGCACATGTAATGGCTGTGTCTCAGTGCATAGGGCATTTCAGGTGTTTATTTAAAGACTGTCTAATGTTAGAAGAATAAGGAAGCTGTTGTGGCCGAATTAGGGGTACACTTCTTGAATTTGCCTGGCCAGACTGAGGTGAACGACGAAAACCCTCAGAATATCACGCATTGAGCAATAGGTTTGAACCCGGAACCTCCCGATTACGAAACATGAGTACTGCCTAGTGAATCACAACATTTGTTACTTTGGGACTGAAATTCGGACAAGTGGATGTTAATGTGTTAGGCCAGTGTACCCTGTGATGCACTAAGATGGTTAGAGTCGCCGGCTTACACCTCGGAGGACCAGATCCAGGCCCAGGGCAGCCAGTATTGGGTTTATGGAGGAAGCATGGAACTGGGACATATTTTTCTGCGAGTACTTCCGCTTCCCTCAGTGATATATGCTATCATGCGTGGGATGGACAAGGTGCCAGATAGAGACTGCAGTTTTTTTAAATTTATTTATTACACAGCATACCCCATTACACAGTAATATTACATGCTTTACATAACCTAATTTTTAGTAGACAGTCATTTCAAATCTGAAAGTTCTAAAGACTTAACAAATTTTACAAAAAAATTTTGATAATTATTAATGAGTGAGAAAAGGGTAGTTACAAAAGCTTTTTTCCCACCAGTGGGGAAGAGGGTAACACAGAAAATACCGATATTCCCAGGGTTAGCTACTATGCTAACAGGACATGGGAAAAAAAATCATACTTATACAGACTTGGACTAACAGAGACCGCAGTTATGAGGCACACAGTCTTGCCCCACCACGAGGATAACAAACGTACGGGTACAATATGAGGTATACAGTTCATGACCGCACTACTAGGCAGAAATCCTGACTGTAGATCTTCAGTTGGAGATTTTTCATTTTGCAGCACAGAGAATCGAGCCTTCTGCGAGAGTTTCCACTTTCTCTTCCCTTTCCCTTTAGCGTTCATTCCTCCGCCTTTTCTTTTGTCTCTTCGTGAACGCTACGATTCTTCTGGAATGCGGTAGGTACCTTGGCAGCCGGATGTAAATCGATTTCCACCGACAGAGAAATCTTGTGGAATGGGTCTCGGAGTTACGTTCCACAGTAACACGCCCAATAACGTATTTCAGACAGTGTCTTCTCGTCAGATAAGTATGTTCTTCGTATGTTCCTATGGGTGGAATACGTTGTTTTCTCTGCTTCGTGTAATTCGTACCGCTGTTTAGGAGAAATGGTCCATGTCAAACATAAGCAGAACAATAAACTGGCTACCACACATTTCTTTAAATACTTTTGATGCAAAACATTTTAAGGAATAATTATTTCTGCGAAGTCTTAGATTCTCGTATCAGTATTGATGAGAATTCTTTTGCCTCTAGAATATGGCGCTATGTAGATTTATATGTACATATAATTAGTTGGGGGGACGTTCTGCTTCCATCTTCCTGATATTCCAAGATTACCCTGAAGATGGAGACAGCAAATACCTCTGAAAATGTACTTAGTACTAACTTGAAAAGTGTCTTATCCCAGAAAACTGGGATCTTTAAAATTAATTAATTTTTCTGTGTTTTTTTTACGTTTGCTTGGTAGCTTTCGATTTCCGTTTTTTGAATATTTACATGCCTTAATACAAGGTTGGAAAGCGTGAAGTTCGTGAAAGGCGATCAGACAGGAGAAGAACTGAAGTGTCACAAATAGGGATATCTGGTGTGTTCGCATCCTTGTGTGCCTCCGGTTGAAATCGGTTAGTCTCTACCTGTGTACGTGAGGCAACTCGAGAAGCACTAAGCGAATTTTCGTAAATTTTCAGTTGGGCAGTAATTTGGCAAAACTTGTCGATCGAAAGAATTCTCTCCGTCCAGCGGGAAGCCTGTTTAGTATACTGACTCAGCTGTGCCGGCTGGTGTTTACCCATTAAAAGGTTCATTATGTTCCATCGTAAATCCACGCTTCATTTCATTAGAATCTCCCGCTAACCGACATTTTTCCACCCGCCGACATACCCAACATCGTCTCCTGTTCATCCTAGCAGTTATTTCAATCAAACCATTTAGAGCCATCTTACAAACAACCGTGACACCCCCGTCACAGAGCCTGTCTCGGATACTGAAAACGAACCGTGTGTGCACCTTATCCCCCGGTCATTTAAAACCGAACTCTAACAAACTAACTAAACAACCAACCAATTAGCTCCATGGGGCAGAGTCCCTCTTGAGAAGCTAATAGGTTCTTAGATAATTAAGAAATTCCCCACATTTTATGGAAACCGAAGGCTCGTTACCGCTGACGCAAGAGGCCGCCACCTGTCCTAATTCTGAGCCACATAAATCCATTCCATTCCCCCACCCCCATCCCATTTATCAAAGAGCCAGTCCAAGCCCGAGGCAATTGTGAATGTTTGGTAACGTAGTGATTTTTTACGCTGAAGAGTCGTTAACACCTCGCCCAACCCCCAACCTGGAGGACCAACTCTTGTCGACTCTCCGAAACTGCAGCTACCCTCCGTATTGGAGGTCGTTCCTGCATCCGTAACCTGAGGATGCGCCATGCCTTGATGACAACGATCACTCGGTACATAGAACCATTTGCAGTATGACGGCGTGTAGGTTTATTTCGTTTCTTTACTTTGTCCATCGCCTGTTACTCTTACAAGTGCAGTGCTTCTTAAATTGGAGCTGTTTCCATCCTCAAATGAAAGGGTGGTGGGTCCGACAGAAGGCATGATTCTGGGTGTGTGGCCTTCTGACTAATAATGGCTGTTTCTGGCGGACTCACTGCCTGTGTTCCTGGCCACCCATCAAAATGCGAAAGGAAACAGACACGAGTTCCGGATCGTGTTACTTTTGGAATACAAGTGGATTGACAGAATAAGATGTCAGGGTCAGGAGCCTTTAGAATTGAGCGTAGTATGTACGTTGTTTGAACTTGGAATTCAGTTGTTTGCATTTTACTCGCTAGTATGCCGTTAAGCGGGTCACGAACGTTGAATCAAAGGTGATGAATTATTCACATCAAAATCGATATTACGTTGGACTGTGGGGAGTTGGCAGCGGGTTTGCAACGTAACTCCAAATGCAAGAGTTCGTGCGTCAGCTTGCTGATGAAAGCCAACAAATTTCATTGCGGTATCGGCGATGGATCTTGTTTACAGGGGTGAACAGCTACCCTCCTATGACACTTGTCATGTCTGGTACGATACAAACTGGTTATTTTGTGTATCAAGATTTGTTGTCAGATTACATGACTTCCATACATCCCTATGTGAGACCGTGGGTCTGCGTACTTAATCTTCCTACTCATGCCGGCACGAAACGGCGGCATTGAAATGTTCAAATTGTGCTCACCGAAAGTTGCCGTGCAGTTGTTAACTTAGCTTTCCCATGCAGGAATAACCATTGTGAGACAGTCACATTACCGGGCTGTCCGAGATCCGACAGGCAAAGGATGCCATAGTCCATAGTTCTTCAAAAAATAAAAGACTAACAAATGCACTTGAGTGTATGAATGTAATTTTATTATACAGTAACCACCGTCATACTTTATCCACCACAATGACCATCTTCAGGGTGGCAAGAATATAGCCACAATTATAATTGTTCGAATTCTATCCACAGGTAAGTAATTCGTGTAATTTTCATAAAATTCACAGTTACAAGAGTATCTTACGGATAGGTATAAAATATTTGAAGATAAAAGGTTCTTCTACGTAGGTTATAGTGCTGTGGATGATATACATGGGAGATACATTCAGTGGGTTACGGTCAAGGTGACGGTGTAACGGCGCAGTGAACCACCCAGATTCGCGGATTGCCGAAACATGGCGCTGGTTACTAAGTAATGAACTTACCTTCGTACAATTAAGTGCTTTTGTTGGTCTTCTTTTAATTTTATAATTCTGATTAATGCACGGAGCATGGAACGTTTAAAACTGATGCTGTATTACTTTCGGGTAGGCCACGACCGGTTCCTCCTCCAGTCAGTCAGCATTCTCTTATTTTTTTCACTTGGCGCTGCATTACCTGTGTTGTTAAGAGAGCGTCATTAAATAAAAATACAATGTAAATGAAACATGGTCAGGAAAACACCGAAACTTTGCTTATCTTAGTGACTCTTGCCCATAGTCTGTGAACGTACAGTGAAGCACATCGTTGGCCTACGTCTAGGACAGGGCTGGGGAACCTGTGGCATGCCGAAAGATTTCCTTGGAACGCGGCATTCACTGCTGTCCCAATTTATTTTTATTTATTTTGCCCGACCGGCGTCTCTATGATGTGAAGAATGTGTGTATACACATACCTGACTGCGTACAGACTGTATATGAATTACCGTTGGTACCGAATAACACTGCGAGTGAAATATTTTTACACAATCGGGAGCGGTGCGAAGTGTTGACTGGATAATTATCATTGGGGTGCCGATCTGGCGGTGACTGGGCGAAAAGATGACATTGGACAGAACGTTTTACGGGCTTCTTTTCAGGAGGAAGTAGTAGCAGCCATTCCTCGAGGAGGCCTTTATTATAAGTGTAATTATACTAGGCATTAATTATACAACAATTATAATATGTATTTTTAACAATAATGCGGTAATCAATAACAATGTGTGGAACACCTCAAGACCATATTTTTCTCTTCAAATTCCCATGAGTACGCGAGATAATTTTTTCGAAATTTGTAGGCAGTTTTGGCACGCTCCCTCCAAACGTTTCGCCAGCCCTGGTCTAGGACATGTACGAAGAATTATGTGCGTTCCCGCTTTTGGGTACTTGTGAGTTGTGTGTATGTATAAAGAGCAGTGGTTTGCTGTCAACCTGCCTGGTGGTGGTAACACTGTGCACTGAAATTTATGCCGAGTAACTTCGGAAATTTAATTATGTCAAAGTGACAAAACCATGCGTTTATCTGAATGTTGGATGTAGCAGCTGCTCCAGCACCTGAGCAGCGATCGTATTATGATTGCTGACAGCAAACACTGCATTTCGTGATGTGTGCCACTTCGAAACTGCCCTATCAATTTGGTACATGTTGAATATTCAACATGAATTTTTTTTTTGAATGTCTGTCCCCTAAGTCCACATGTTACAGAATGATGCGCCCAGACCGTTGGATGATTGGTGAACGATATGAACACAGGAAGAAATTACGCGAACTGTTAACGCAGAAAAATTTAATGTAACTTCCCGAAATTTTCGGCCCGTTTGGTTCCTGGTAATGAAGTTTTAGTGCATTTGTGATCAGTCGTCTTTTTTTGTTCAAGGGAGGGCACTGTGAGGCACATGTCTAATCCATATAGTATGTCACATCCACATGGCCCGTAACAATTTCGTCATGTATTGAAGGTCACTGAATTTCCCAAGTGTTGCTTCAGATGGCAAGTGCGTCTTCCTATTCCTTTGCTAACGGAGACCGTGATGTCTGGGACTCCAGTTTTGTGCACTCGAAGTTAGGATATTGTGCGTAATGATGTTTGCTACTGTACGAAGTATTTTGCTTTAACGAGATTGTGGAAGTTCGCGGCGTACTTTTTAACGAGCGCGTTCAGTAGTTGGAGTAATAAATGGTGTGCTAACGAGTACACGTGGCCTTTTCAAATCGCTTATAAGTAAAGAAACGGTGGGTACGTGAGGAAGAGATGTGTAACCGACGTAGAACGTCTTCACTTTGAGGTGATTCGTGGAGATAAAGCTCTTAGGTAAACTGAATGATTAACACTAGGATACATTGTGCCCGGGACTGCAGTTTTATATGTTTTGGGATATGCCGCCGTGTCGATTGGTAAGTAGAAGAGCTGCCTGCCGCCATGTGTAGGGTCTGAACCGCCACATGCAACTGTTTACTGTCTTTGTGTGCTTGGACATATGATTCAGTATGCCGAGAGCTGAGTGTCAAGCATATGATGTCCACAGTTACTATGCACATTAAAAGAAAATTAAACTGAAGACTGAGTTTCACCTAGATTCAGTTCATACTGCACAGTAAACGCGGCCTGACTCGATTACAAAAATCTGCATTTTATGTTGTGAGAAATGATCTCACTTTGGTGTGAGAATCGTACGAAAGACATAAACAACGCGATGTGTGAAGTAACGAGTCATATGCGAATGGAACACGTCATAAAAAAAAAAGAGATATGATTGACATAGTACAGCCACAACAAAATCTTCCCCATTTCTCTTTTACCTGGTAATATAGGTGTGATTGGCAGACAGGTGGTCATTGTTCACTATACAGTTCATAAATGTAAACATCATTCTTTTGGTTTAATTTGTCGGAAACGTGTAACACTGAGACCTGTCAATTGTCCGCCCCCTTCGTATCGGCAACTTTTGTTTCGAATATTTTGTGCCGCTCGAGAGACAAGCAGAACCGCTTGTCAAGTGTCCGATAATTTAAATTATACACTTTTTCGTAAAATTGTTCAGTATCATGCTTTATGAGAATATTTCCACTGGTTATGCTACATGCGTGTAGACTGAATGCTACCTTGAGTTCCCTGTCGTAGTGTGTGTGCATGTGCGTCTGTGCGTGCGTGTATGGTGTCAGGACACCATTCTGCGTTAAGATACCCAACGCGTGTAATTTTCGTTACTGAGGAGGCTACAGATAGACGCGACATAGGCAGATGTAAACTGTGCACAAGTTTGGGTAGTTAATAAGGGCAGTGACTTGCCCTTACTTAGATTTGGCAACATTGCCATAGTATCGATCGCTGGTTGGTTGGCGAGGGAGACTGAGGTATGGGAGAAAGGTGGTAGAAGAGGAGGAAAAGAGAGTAAAGTTGGAAGAGAGAAACGTGATGGTGAAGTAGGATGAATGAAGAGGACGACTGAGCAGACAGAACAGAGTACTGACTGTACTGGTCTGCTGGTCTCGACGCTAGAGTGACTCTGTGCTTTGCTGTGCCTCTATCCCCCCCCCCCCTTCAAGAGCGAAGAAGCCTTCGATACCCATTTCTAAATTCTGAAGTTATTCTGCAGGTGATGAGAAAAATTAAGAATACGGAAACAAACTACTGCGGCCCAGCATGTACAGCCGGTCACTGACTGTCTGTTGGTAACTGTTCTGTTTTTGTACTCCGTCATATACCAACTCGTTGTAACGATTCTGTTTATATACAGCCTGTCAGCGTACCGACTAGTAACTATTCGATTTACACACAGCCTATCACTTATAGGCTGCTTTTAACGATTCCACTCGTACACAGCCTGTCACTTACTGACTCGTAACTATACCATTCATATACAGCTGTCTCTTTTCCGACGTATTGCAAGGATTGGATTCATATACAGCCTGTCACTTACTGACTCGTAACGATTCCATTTATGTACAGCCTGCCGGTTTACTAACTTCTTGTAACGATTTCATTCCATGCGTACAAGTTACGGTGGTTATTTCGTCATCACCTTATGTTGTCCACACAGGAGACCTTGCTCGAAAGCACATAAACTTTCCTTTTGAATTTATTTGGTGTTTAGTGAGGCAACGGAATAAAATATCTCCAGCCATCTGCCAACAGTTGTTACCTTCTCCAAAGTGGGAATTGAATTTATGTGATATCTATTTACTGCAATTGGGTTTCCACCCGGTGGCAGTAGTCGGTAAACAAGTACAAAAATAGAAAAGAGACAGCTGTATATAAAAAAAGGAGAAACAATACAAAAAACAACACAAAAAAACAGAATACAGGAAATAGAAGACGCATACAAAACAAGAAAACAAACACAAGGAGTACTAAAGATCATAACCTGACGGTAGGATTCTGTGTTTAGCAGCACTAACCTAACAAACGGAAACCGCGGTAACTTTTCTTATTTGTATTCGGGAGGTACGCGTTGCGAAATTTCTCAAGTTCCATCAATTTGCCACGCGTCAGTGGATTCGCTTGATGACGAAGTACTCGGCAGTAATGTCGTACTTCATTATCGTATCTTCACCGTTTCTGAGTCTTCCTTTGGCATCCGTTGTAACGGCTGTTGTTTGTTTTTTGTTTTGGCGAAAAATATATGTTTTCGGTGTCTTGGTATACCACTTGAAATCGTCATGCCAGCGGAGTTTCATATTTTGATCTTACACGTTATGACACCGTGTCCAAGGTTGTTATTGGCCTGCTTGTTGGACATAACACTTTGAGGATACATTTATGCATAACGGGGCTAGGTAATAACCCCATTTGCAGGAGATGTGGTACTGAGGAGGAGACCTCAGTCCACACTTTATGTGAGTGTGAGGCCCTGGCCTCACTCAGGCACACCTACCTGGGTTCTTTTTTTTGGACCCGGAATATATTAAGAAACTAGGTGTGGGGGCCATCTGGAGCTTTGGTAAAGGCACAGGGCTCCTTTAACTTAGTATAGGACTTGGGGCACAAAGGGTCTGTTTTAAGACGTAGGTGAATCGGGCCCGGAAGGGCTCGAACCCACATATTCTTCTATGATACCGTGTAATCTGGTAGGTCATGACCTGTATTCAGTAGAACCGTCCTTTAATTCGCGTAGTGAGTCAGACCTTGAAGAACTGCGCCCTTAAACCGGCCTATTGTCCGTCCTTCAGATGGTAGATGAATGAACATGGAGTATTAGTGGAATGAGAAATGACAAGGAGAAACCGAGGAACTTGTCGAGAAACTGTCACGGTGACAAATGGTTCACCTGAAATCCCAGATAGACTGCCCTGGTAGTGAACGCGATACTGCGCGCTAAGAATTGCGCGAACGTTCCTCCGAAAAACACACTGCATACATCTTCTACGTATTCTTTTACGTCACCGAGAGGCGAATGCTGACGAGATTTGTGGTTCTGGCGGCGGTCCCTGTGACGGTGTGTACATTCTTGGATGTGTCGCATTGTAGTCTTGTACATATGAAATCGCGTTTCGCGGGAACCAGCTGCTTCAATCCTCTGGGTAATTTCTTCTTCCCAGAAGTTTGATGTAACACGATAGCCCGTAAAATCAACTCATTTGACCAGACTACACGGCGTCACATCGCAGAGGAGTGTAATTCTGATCCAACGCGTCGCGTTCTGTGCGGACATCTTTCGTCAGTTCTTAAGTCAGAGACCCTGTTGATGTCTGCGTTATTGACGGGCTGGTAGCAAATGATGGAATGCATTGTCACAATACGAATTGAAATTCGTTGCCTTTCGTGTGGTGTAGCTGATATGGTGACTTTCAGAGCATATATATATATATATATATATATATAGGGTGTCCCAGGAGGAATGTGCCAGACTTCGGGAGGGTGTTCCTTATGTTAAATTATACCGATATAACCCAAAACACCTATCTCCAAAGTTGAACGGTTACGGAGATAATGGCCAGAGAAGTTTGAAACTTTGACAGCTGTTACACACGTATTGATTACCAAATACATATTAAAACTGGCAGGAATATGTGGTTTTT
>Ga0131853_10015420_pt1 | contig 13968 bp, 12 predicted proteins | sample TergutLab28metaG_FD_92764 | JGI IMG/M metagenome (GOLD analysis project Ga0131853, IMG submission 92764) | Labiotermes labralis P1 segment gut microbial communities from Petit-Saut dam, French Guiana - Lab288 P1 (version 2) (version 2) | ecosystem: Host-associated > Arthropoda: Insects >... | reverse complement strand
AGTACTCTATAGTACTCTATAAAGCTTTGCTAATTTTATATAAAACTATTATGGCTCAGCCTGAAGACGGCTCTATAAGAGGAGCCGAATCGTGTTGCTGTTTAAAATGATTTAATTGTCTTTTAATTATAATGACTTAATAAAAAGTTGTATGACACTGTGTAATTACATATAGAGGGTTATTCAAAATAATTTTCGGGGTCATACACAATACACTCCAAATGCAACCCCATGTGATTTCTTTCTATAGGGTTACGTCAAGGATCAGGTTTATGTTCCTCCTCTTCCCACAAGAGTCCCGGAACTGTAGGTACGAATCAGAACCGCCACTGAAACCATCACCGCTGACATGCAACAAACAGTTTGGAACGAACTGGATTATAGTGTTGATGTCTGTAGAATCACAAATGGTGCACATATAGAGCACCTGTAAGGTATGTAACAAAAACTTGGAGTGTTGTTCTATTAAATAAAAAAAATACATATACTGCTATCTCAAGTGTATTGTGTATGACAAGTTGTTAAAACGCCGACAATCATTTCGAATAACCCTGTATTGTGTAGCCGATCATTTTTAGTACAGTTGTTTCTTAGGATTGCTGGCGTCAGTTACGGACTGTTCATGGCCATGCGTTGTAAGTTAATCTGTCAACGTAGATTATTGGCGGTTCTAGATAGGTAGAGGGGGGGGGGAGATATTTAAATGGCGAAACGGCTGGGAGCTGAAAACGGACGCTAGCATTCCAGTAAGGAAGGCATTCGCGTATGAGTGTTGTGTGGGTAGGATTATAGAGAAGTGACTGTGATAGTTTCCTAGAAATGATCTGGTTGTTTTACTGGATATAGCGCTACATTATTTTATATCAACAATAAACTGAGTAAATAAAACAAGAAATAGGAAAGAAATAATTAAAACTATATGTGATTCGGTGAACCACACCCGTTTTCCCGAAAGAGGATCACCTACAAGACTTAGCGCGTCGGGACAACAAAGTTACAAAGGGTTATCTCGCAGAATATATGTATATAATTCTATTTATATTCACTGTTTAGGTTTATCCTCGTAACTTTTACTTAACTTCTCATGAGTATGTTTCTCTCAGCCAGGTCAATAAAAGGATTCGAAAAGTTATGCTAATTTTCACATTTTTGAGACACTTACTTGGAATAACAAAACTAGATAAAGAAAACAATCAATGTATTAGGCAAAAAACGAGAGCCCAGCACATAGTAAAGGAAATAAAACACTACAAGGAAAAGTGGCTACAACACCTACAGTGGATGGATACAAACAGAATACCAAAACAGGCACTACAATATAAACCAAAAGGACGAAAGAACATAGGACGACCGAGGAAGAAATGGAGGGAGTAACTTCATTTTGAGGATCAAGGGACAGGAAACACGCGTAACCTTTCGGGAACATGATGATGATGATGATAATTTTTACCTTGTTCATCTTTGCTATCCTGGCAACAAGCATCTCACCGCTATGATTAGAAACTTCTCTGTTTGGTGATAATCGTTGTCGGAGGGTCGCATCATATAGGGAGTTAATTACCATAAAAGGATATGACGTAATGAATAACATAGCCAGAACGTTGCAGCTGCTGGTTATGTTCATAACGGAATATATATTGTGTATCGTGAAGTGTGAGTGTTGTTCGTCTGTGCTGGAACCCACGTCTCGAAGTGTCTCACAATTCGGTGATATTTGAACTCAGCTCACAGTTAGCGTTACCCTTTGCACCGCTAACAGCCCTGTGGCATGGTTCTGTTTTATGGCCCCGCCCTATCTGCTGACCCCAAATCTACGGGGGTTCAAAGCAAAAGTAACAACATCTAAATGCATTTCTGAACAATAAAGAGTTAAGTTCATTTGTCTTGACAATTTGGTAATTTTAAATGATAAATGCTGAATTTATTTAGGAGAATATTTGGGCCTAGGAGGGGAGAGGTAACAAGGGAATGGAGAAAACTACATTATGACGAGCTTAATAATCTGTACTGCTGACTCAATACTTTTCGGGTGATGAAATCGAGAAGAATGAGATGGGCGGGACGTGTAGCACGTATGGGGGAGAGGAGAGGCGTATACAGGGTTTTGGTGGGGAAACCTGAGTGAAGGAGATCAGTTGGAAGACCCAGGCGTAGATGGAAGGATAATAGTAAGATGGATCTTCAGGAAGTGGGATTTGGGGGTATGGACTGGATCGAGCTGGCTCAGTATAGGGACAGGTGGCGGGCACTTGTGAGTGCGGTAATGAACATTCGGGTTCCATAAAATGCGGGGAATTGCTTGATTAACTGAGAACCGGTTAGTTTCTAAAGAAGGACTGTGCTGCATGGTGTAAGTAAATAATTAAGCAAATAAGTAAGTAAGTAAGTATGTAAGTAAGTAAATAAGTAAGTATATAAGCAAGGAAGTAAGAGGTTGACTTCAAACTTCGATCTTACGGACGTGATGCAGCGTATATCGCCAGTCAATTACCGACATTTCGAGACAGCCTAACGATCCTATCTTCAAGGGTTCAGAATAGTTGCGTAACGAGAGGGGTGTTTGGGGTGTTCAAACTCCCCTCCACCGAAATTCCGAAGGCCCTCCAAAATCGTGCCAAACTCAACCCGATTGTGAAAACTGTTAAAAACTGCTGAATTTAGGACACCAACACCCCAAGATATTTGGAAAAAAGGCAGTAAAATTCTAAAATTACTGCCGGTTTTGCAATTGTTTTACATTAGCAATGACAAATAAATTGGTTGCCATCATAAATAGCCTTAAAGTACCAAAAATTAAGAAACCTTTACTGTATGAAATGAAATTTCTTATACCAAATTACAGCTGCCTCCATAACCCCTGACTAGGGGGTTACCGCCCCCAGATCCTCGTTCTCTATGTCCTCTGTCCTCAACTGAATTTTTTGAACCCCCCCCCCCCTGAACAAAATTCCTGGGTACACCACTGGTTCGGCATGAACGCAAAACAGCTTGAAGCTTGGAAAACGTCACTAAACGTCGTGTAACTAACTTCCAATCTGCTCTGAGTAACGTCCAATAAGAAAGAAGATCTCAGGATGAAAGTTGATACGCCAGGTAGTAACACTCAGACACTGAATTTCCTGACGATTTCTTGACAGTCTCCAATGTGTTTCAGAAGTTCCGCAATTTCAGGAGATCAATCTCCGTTGGAGATCGAGTGGGAAGACCTTATTCAGATGCTCACTCTCACGAGACGTGCAAATCTCGCGGGAAATCACGAAGTTTTCTGTATTGCAGTCATCTTAGCTGTATTTCGCGCAGCAAATATGTCTGCTGAGAGCGACATGCATGGTGCTTTGTTTTCTTGGAGTGTCTTATTTCAGGCGAGAAATGATAAATTTTTCACCCCTGTAATCGATTTATTGAAGTAGGTGACACGAATGGAATTTATTGGAATGAAAATACAAGAATGTACCATAGCGCTGAAAATTCCTTAGCCCGACCAGGAAGGAAACAAGCTCGGAAGCATGTCAAGGAGGCTCGCGATTTCAACAACATCGAGACGCGAGCTATCACTAAGGTTTTTTTTTCTGCAAGGTAAGGCGCCGAAGGAATTTGACGCCATTCTGACAGAAATATTAGATTGTGTCCTTCCTAATATGGCTAAGGACTTATCAGCACCACTGTATTTATTTATTGTGGCCTGTTACAAATTTGTCTGGAAACTTATGGAGAAAGAAGTAAACGGATTATCGTTTAACACAATGATTTTCGATATAATATCGATATAGCTATCTACACGACCACCCAGTGTAACTTTGTCCCTAAGCTTTCAGTCTGGTATGAGAATCTTTACCGGGAGACGGTTGCGGTTCACCAAATCACATATAGTTTTAGTGATTTTCTAATTATTTAAGTTTTATTTATTCATTTTATTCTTGATATAAGAAAATGGATTGCTATAACCAGATAAACAACTAGATCATTTCTAGAAAACTGACACAGCCACTTCTCTGTACTCCCACCTACACCACACTCGTACGCGACAGCCTTCCTTACTGGACTGCTAGCGTCCGTCTTCCGCTGCTAACTTTTTCTCATTTAAATCTCTCCCCCTCTACCTATCACGAACCGTCCTCAATATACGTTCACAGATTAACTTAAAATGCATGGCCATGAACCGTCTTAACTGACGCCAGCAATCCTAAGAAACAACTATACTAAAAACGATCAGCTACGACCTTAACTTCCTGGAACCCTCTGGGCCACTCCGGGCCTGTAACGGGATTGCTTTACCAGTCACTTCTCTGTAGTCCCTCACTCACACCACTCGTACGCGACTGCCTTCCTTACTGGACTGCTAGCGTCCGTTATCAGCTCCTAACCGTTTCACCATTTAAATCTCTCCCCTCCTAACTATCAACGACGGTTCTGTACATACGTTGACAGATTAAACCCAAAACGTACGGCTATGAACCTTCCGTAACTGACGTCAGCAATCTTAAGAAACAAATATACTAAAATTGTTCGGCTACAGTTACATTTGTCAACGTCTCAACGTCATCTTCACACCTCAGTACACTTTACGCTGCTTTGTGAACAGTACGTACCCAGCTCAAATTAGCCAAACACTTCACCATCACACTCCATCATCTCAGTATGATAATACCACACGGTACCGGCGCACCGACATCGCACAAAACTTGCCTAACCCACAGTCTACCCTAACAAATTTCACCTCTAAAATTTTATCACTATACAATTCCTTCATTTATCTTTATCTACTCTAAACTTTGAATTATTAAATAAAAAGAAATAGATTTTTAATATAAAGGGTAAGGTAAAGTGCACCCTTGTGCAGGCACTGAGTCTCTGTACAAGCCGTACGGCCCATAAGGGGAGTAGAGGTATAGCTCTACTGTACAGGCACTGAGGGGAGTAGAGGTACAGCTGTACTGTACAGGCACTAAGGGAAGTAGAGGTATAGCTGTACTGTACAGGCACTGAGTCTCTGTACAAGCCGTACGGCCCATAAGGGGAGTAGAGGTATAGCTCTACTGTACAGGCACTGAGGGGAGTAGAGGTATAGCTGTACTGTACAGGCACTAAGGGAAGTAGAGGTATAGCTGTACTGTACAGGCACTGAGTCTCTATACAAGCCGTACGGCCCATAAGGGGAGTAGAGGTATAGCTGTACTGCACAGGCACAGTGGGTCTGTACAGGCCGTACGGCCCATAAGGGGAGTAGAGGTATAGCTCTACTGTACAGGCACTGAGTCTCTATACAAGCCGTACGGCCCATAAGGGGAGTAGAGGTATAGCTCTACTGTACAGGCACTGAGGCTCTGTACAGGCCGTACGGCCCATAGGGGGAGTAGAGGTATAGCAGTACTGTACAGGCACTGAGTCTCTATAAAAGCCGTACGGCCCATAAGGGGAGTAGAGGTATAGCTCTACTGTACAGGCACTGAGGCTCTGTACAGTTCGTACGGCCCATAGGGGGAGTAGAGGTATAGTTCTACTGTACAGGCACTGAGGGTCTGTACAGGCCGTACGGCCCATAGGGGAAGTAGAGGTATAGCTATACTGTACAGGCACTGAGGCTCTGTACAGGCCGTACGGCCCATAAGGTGAGTAGAGATATAACTATACTCTTTCTTGACCACGGCACTAGAAGGAAGTAAGGGGTCAGCGTAACGTCCCGGCCGCTCTTTACCCAAAGGAAAGACCCGGTACCCATTGTACAGGAAGCTGGGTGGGCACCAGGGCTGGTCTGGATAATTGCGGAAAATCGCCCTCATCGAGATTCGATTCCCGGACCGTCCAGGCCGTAGCCAGTCGCTATATCGATTGAGCTACCGGGCCCACGCAATTTGTGTATTCTGTTTAAAATGTCCTACTGTTAGCCATGAGATGACCTGCATAGTTCGAAATGTGTAGCTCTATCGATATCAAACAGAACATTTTGTGTTCTATGAGAACTAAGTACATGGTCATGTCTCGAGATCAGAATGCAGGACGAAATGACAGTGTGAGGATTGGTAATAGTACCTTCGAGAGGGTGGAAGAGTTTAAATATTTGGGAACAACTTTAATACTTCGAAATTCTATTGCGGAAGTTAGAGCAGTTTGAGGTTAGGAAATGCTTGCTATCGTTCGGTGCGGAATCTTTTGTCTTCCAGGTTGCTAACCAAAAATTTAAAGATTAAGATATACAGAACTATAGTTTTACCTGTTGTTTTGTATGGGTGTGAGACTTGGTCGCTGATATTGACGGAGGAAAGGAAGCGGAGGTTGTTTGAGAATATGGTGTTGAGGAGAATATTTGGACCTTGGAGGGACGAGGTAACGGGGGAATGGAGGATATTATATAACGGGGAGCTAAGTGATTTGTCCTGCTCACCCAATATTGTGCGGGTGATAAAATCGAGAACAATGTGATGGGCTGGGCATGTGGCTCGTATGGGTGAGGAGAGGGGGGCGTATAGGGTCTTGGTGGGGAAACCGGAGGGAAGGAGCCCATTGGGGAGACCTAGACTAGATGGGTGGATAATATTAGGATGGATCTCCTGGGGGTGGAATGTGGGTATATGGACTGGATTGGGCTGGCCCAGGATAGAGACGCTTGTGAGTGCGGTAATGAACCTTCGGGTTCCGTGAAATGCGGGGAATTTCTTGACTAGCTGCAAACCTGTTAGCTTCTCAAGAAGGACTCTGCACCATGGAGTGAGTAAGTAAATAAGTAAGTAATTATGGCCATTTGTTTGTTCCTATCATCATAATACGACACACAGCGAGGATGTAAATTAAAAAAAAAGTAATTACGTAAATTTATTGACGTCATATCACATAACAAACACCACTCGCCAAAGTGGTAGCCGTTATACGATAAAACATAACAACGGCGAAATATTTCCTTAATATTTCAAACAACGCTTTCTCTAATAAAAGCCTATCATGGAGTGAAACAGGAAGTATTTGTTATGCGTTGAATATCTAAAACCTGGCATTAATTTAAATAACACTTACTATTCCATTCATATCGTACACAAAATACATCATACATATACTGCTAAACAAATTGGCGTGTACTTTTTTGGAACAAATAAGCAATGTCCTTGCTGACATCAAAACAAATATCAGCAGTTTTTTGACGTTTTGCTGACCGTGCATCTCAATGCATTTATCTCAGTATTTAACCAACTTGTTTCACAAAATTTGTTTCACAATAAATTTTATTTCATGCCTCTACATGTTTCGGCACATGTGCTCATCATCAGTTCAAAATTGCATTACACAGCCTCTGGTATCATCACACCTATAGGTGGCCTTCTCTTGCACGAGACGACCACCTATAGGTTTGATGATACCAGAGGCTGTGTAATGCAATTTTGACCTCCTGATGATGTGCACATGTGCTCGAAACGTGTAGAGGTATGAGATAAAACTTATTGTGAAACAAATTTTGTACATCAATTTGGTTAAATACTGAGATAATAATACCAGTATATTCTGCCAGCATAAACCTTTTAAAAATCTGTCAGCAACTTTACGTACAAGCTGATTTAACATCTAAAAGTTCAACATTGTTATTACATTCCCTTTATGAGTTCTCAGAACAAACAGCAAATTTTCCTTGGACATCATTAAGTGTTTCGTTCTTATAACCGAGTTGGAAAGTGTTTACAGCGCGGTACGTACTGACAGATACGTTTGGTATTTAATTAAAGGTCGGAGTTTAGGTGTCTGTTACAGCGCCCAGCGATGCGGTCAAACGCAGGAATGACTAATAGACAGCAGGACGTTGACTTGCGATTCGCACAGTCTCCTCCCCCCCAGTTAACAGTTTGTCTTGTCTTGGCCTGGCTTGTTAAATGATTCTCACTGTGGAATATTAGGTAAGGCTTGTCTAGTGCCTTGTACGCTGTCCGTTGTATACCGTGTCTTGTATTCCAAATTTTGGAAACTAGATGACGTGCCCAACTGTACCAGTAACTCAGGCAGGTTCTTTTAAAGCCTACCGGTAACTATACTTACCACATTCAAATATTCTACATTTTGATCACGTGGAATTTTGCGTTTTTTTGTATGGATCTCAGAATAAACACTAAATTTTGTCTTACACAATATTAGAAATTTCTTATTATAACTGAGATAGAGTGTTTACTGCGCGGTACGGACTGAGTTGGCATAAAACACGGATACGTTTCGTCTTTCAAAGGTTAACCAAGCCCTATGTAATACGCTGAATTGGAAAGTGAAAAGTTGTTTGTTCTTGACAAATTACTTTTTCCATTTAGAGTTTTCTCAAGCACTGTAACTTCGCCAGCCATATTATTCGGCACCATTGCTTTTTTGGTTGCGTAACAACGGCGGTAGGGGAAATGGTTAGAAGGTAGGATCTGGTGTCATGGAAGGAGTGAAGAGAAGGGTGTGCAATTTGGACAAACTTCTATTTTCAAGCCACAGAGATAGAACTGCACTATCCTATTGATCCAAGTTACGCAAGTTAGGAATCAAAGTACGACTGGATTTGTGCCACATTTCATTAGCCTGATTTCCTCCATAAAAAGGCAAATATGTGCTACCGGCTTCACCATTCGCCTCTGTGTGTGTATGTGTACATGTATATATAGATATGTATGTGTGTGTGTGTGTGTGTGTGGTGTGTGTAATTGTGTGTGTGTGTGTGTTCTTGGTTTTTTGCGTGTGCGTGTGTTTTGTGTGGTGTGTGTGTGTGTGTGGGTGTGTGTGGGCGTGGTGTGTGTGAATGTGTGAGTATTTATGCGTGAGTGTGCGTGAGTGTGTGCGTGTGCATGTGTGTGAGTGTGTGCGTGCGTGCTTGTGTGAGAGTGTGTGTGCGTGCGTGTGCGAATCAGTAAATTCCGATTTTGAAACTTTCTGTTAACTTTCACGAAACTTGGTTTGAACGTCATGCTGCGGGACAAACGCTAAGGAAAGGACAACCCTGGGAGCGTAACCCGGTGGGGGTAAAATTTTCGGCACATATCCAGGCTGGCTCTGGGGCCCACCAGGGCTCCTGTAAAATAGGTGACGATTCTTCTTGCCCGTGGTAAAACGACAAGGGTGTGGCGTTGACCATTCATTCCGGTGTTGAGCTTATTATTAAAGAAAGAGTAGAGCTATGACGATACTCTCTCTAACAGACTTCATGGCAGGCTACAGGATGCCGTCTGTTTGTTTAAAAGAAACGATAACAATGAGTGTATTTCCTTAAATTGCTATTTGTAACGTAAGAAGACAGGCAACGTAATATAATGTTACATTGAGGGGCGTTCGTTTTACCATTATTGCAGTGAAAAGACGATGAGTATTATATATTATGAGTGTGTGTTTGTAGCCTTAGTTGTCCAACATGCAATGCGCATGCGCCATATTGTCATCTGTTACCTGACCTGCTCCAAAAATATTTTTCAACATTATCTCATAAACGGTACGATTTTAGGATTACAAAAACCGTCACTGAACGTAAAATGTTTTGTTTTGATTTTATCTACGAAATTTTTATAAAAATATTCTTTATTCTAAGAAGAATTCAGCGAGATATTATCATAGCTGTACATTGTTCTTCATGTACAGTACCCGCTGTTCTCGTCAGATTTTAATGAAACAGTTTTTCTTGACAGATTTTCTGAAAATACACGAATATTAAACTTCATGAAAACCCGTCAAGTGGGAATCGTGTTGTCCCATGACGACAAAGAGCCGGACAAACGGAAGGACAGACGTAAGGAGTTTAATAGTCACTCGTCGTAGTTTTATAAGCGTACCCATAAGTAGACATTTGGCGGATAAAAGTGTTCTTTGGATATATATTCCTGGTAGGCGCAAGGAATGGGGTACGCGGTTTCGCAGTTGGTTGAGGCACTGCGCTACAAGGCGGAAGGTCGCGGGTTCGATTCCCGATGGTATCATTGAAATTTTTTTTGACATAATCCTTCCGGCCGCACTAGGGCCCTGGGTTTGACTCAGCCTCTGACAGAAATGAATACCAGGAATATTTCCTGGGGGGTAAAGTTGGTCGGTGCCTAGGGCTGACAACCTTACAACTTTCATGTGCCGACTGTCTTGAAATCTGGAAGCCTCAACCTCCTGGAACCCTCAGGGCCTGTCCAGGCCTGTAATGGGATTGCTTTACCTTCACCTTTTAGACGCAAGAAGTAAATATAGTCGCTTTTATCCTGGACTGCCTAAAGTCAAACTTCCCATCGACATTCACAGCCTTACGAAGTGTTACACAACAGTAACATTTTCTGACACTATATCCACATGTCACACAACCTTGCACCCAGCAGATATAACTGCCTTTCGCCCAATTAAAAAAGGCCAATGTTCCCTGTAATGAGGAAAGAAATATTAGCGGGAATTCAATAAAGCAACATTTGCATCTCTCCTAAAAGAAAATTATATATGTTCAGTGCTAAACCTAGCACATTTAGCAACGGTCTGGGGGTTTACTCGATGTATTTTAATACCATGGATTACAGTAAATCCCTTGAACACGGGTTTCTGCACTTAACCCCCATGAAATAGGGATGAAAGCTGTTAAGTAGAGGGAAATTTTGTTATAAGAACAGGGAAGGGAAATCTGAGAATTCAACCGAAAAAAAACTTGTGTATGGCGGAAATGAGGTTTTATTTACAATACTCATTGTATTCGTGCATTTCCGGTAGGTGGGAAAAAAATCTGAATTCTTAGACAGAACTGGAGGCAAATTACCGTCATCTTCCTCAATGGATTAGGTCGTTTGATCTGTGCTGGCATCGAGGCCTTGCCGTCGTTTCCTGGGGCGTCAACGATACCTTATTCCCAGGGTTTATTTTTGAGGGCATATTATAGAGTGGGGAATAATATCGGACACCCGGTATGTTGTGTTTGTATTTGAACTGATCGTGGAGGAGGAAAGGTGGTGATAATTTAGCGAGTGGGTCACAGAAAGACGTAAATAAAATTGGTTTCTTTCAGGATCAGGAAGTTGGCCTTTTGGACTATATTCAAGCAGTATATTGTGAATGATGCAATGTCGTGCACTCTGAAAATGGAGACGAATTTATTGTGTAACGTTATGCGTCATCATCATCATCATCATCATCATCATCGTCGTCTCTACAGCCTTGGGTGGGTCTTGGTCTCCTCAAGCAAATTTCACCAGCGACATTTGCTTGAGGAGGGAACTGACCAAAATTGAATCAAATATTTAATTTTGAAATTGCAAAATGTAACAGCTTCTAAAAATTCAAAAACTACAGCAAATGTACAGTAGAGTGGACAGAATATTAGTTGGCTGCTTCTGCGAAATGTCAATTTTAAACTGAAAAGACAAATGATTATTTGAAATACACACAGGTGACGTGTAGCTGAATGACGTAATTCTAAGGCATGTATTGTGTCATAATATGAGACACACGTAGCGTGTAGCTGAATGACGTAAATCTAAGGCATATATTGTGTCATAGTGTGAGACACACGTGGCGTGTAGCTGAATGACGTAAATCTAAGGCATGTAAAAGGTAAATCAGTCCCATTACAGGCCTGTAGTGGCCCAGAGGTTTCCAGGAAGTTAAGGTTCCCAGATTTCGTGACAACGGCACAGGATGGTGGTAGGTTGTCAGCCTTACGCACCGGCCGCCTTTAACCCGGGAAATACTCCTGGTACTCATTTCTGTTAGAGGCTGAGTCGTAGTGCGATCGGAAGGGTTTTATGTCAAAGAAAAATCCACTGACACCAGCTGGGATCGAACCAGCGACCTTCCGATTGTAGTGTGTCATAATGTAACAAATATATTTTGGAGTGATGCCGGCACCACGCATCTAAAAATAATTTTCTTTGTTTACTCCATTGTTGTGGACCGGGTAGCTCAGTCTTTATAGATGCTGGCTACGGGCTGGACGGTCCGGGGATCGAATCGCGGTTGCGGCGAAATTTTCCACAACTGTCCAAAACCCCGGGGCCAACCCAGCCTTCTATACAATGGATACCGGGTCTTTCCCGGGGGTAAACAGCGGCCGGGGCGTGACGCTGATCCCTCACCCCTTCTAGTTCCGTGATCAAGAAAGAGTAGAGCTATACCTCTACTCCCACTATGGGCCGTACGGCCTGTACAAAGACTCAGTGCCCGTACAAGGGCGCAATTTACCATTAATTTTACTCCATTGTTACTTAAAACAAATATGATTTTGCAACACAAATTATATTTCAGTCAGCTATCATAATCACATTACAGTGGCGTATCTTACTTAACACTCAATACCGTGTCATTTCATCCCATAAATAAATTGTAACACACCTTGATGTTTTTGTAAAGGAATTATACAATTTTGAATCCTTAGCCCAACCAGGAAGGAAACAAGCTAATGTTTCTGTTAGAATGGCGTGAATTTCCTGCTGCGCCTTGCCTTGCAGAAAAAAACAAACTTGATGACAGCTTGCATCTCCATGCTGTTGTAATCGCGCGCGTCCCTGACATGCTTCCGAGTTTGTTTCCTTCCTGGTCGGGCTAATAACGTATCAGCACCCCGGTACAATTTCTGACGCCCAACGTGTACATCGAAATTAATCTGTGACTATTTCTCGTGACTTTAGCAAGAAATATGTAGCTCCCTGATGACGGTCTTAGGATCGAAACTTGTCGGAACATTTTTTAATGTTTTAACCTTTATGCACCATACATCCTATACATAGGACAAACGCACAGCTCCTCCCCAGAGTACGCTTATTATGTATTCAGTCAATAAATAAATTTAATTATTTTTTTAGACTTTATCTCACCATCATCTTTTATTCCTCCACAAAATGTCGTGAATTTCCTAATGTTACCCTTCTTTGGTTCGTACAATATTTACATATTACGTAAATGGTGTATTAAACTGTAAATATCCAGCTCCAGGGCCAAAGGATTAATAAGTAAATTTTATAAAATTTTTATATATGCAATTTTTGGTGTGTTAATTGAGTAATTCTGACTGTAATATTGCTAGTTTGTGTTCTAAGCATGATACAATACAAGTACAGTTACTGATTAATGATTTCAGTGCAGGTGGGGAAACCCCACTGCAGTTTCCAAGGGTATGCAGAAACTTAACCCTCTGATTATCCAGCCGGCAGCTTCATATTGCCTTTAGAGTAGAGGCAAAACGCGCCGTAATGCTGATGAAAGTAGCCTAACTGTAGTTTACTGTGTACGCACTAATCTCTGGGGTTACAGGCAATCTATTGCTTTAGCCTCTTATCGCTCGGTGAATACTGAGGTGCCACACGCTGATAGAAGTTCGGTAAAGTGCTTCTTTCTGACGGAAGCTTGCAGAATGTTATGTGCGGGTAATGGGAAAACTTTACCGCAGGGAGGTACCAACTGCATGACAAGATTTATAATTTGTACACGTCACGAGACGGACCAATATTAGCAAAGGCGTAGCTGAGGGAGGACGGCAGATGGTGCGGTAGTCACGGGCAGCGGAGTCCAAAGGGGCGGTGAAAAAATATTTAAAGAAGAATGGTTTCTTCCCTCAAACAATTTAAGAAATTAAAAAAAAAAAATTCAAGGAAGTATTATTGACGTCACTTTAGACGCGTTCGTAAAATTGCGAAAGTGACGATTAGCTTCGTTTTGTCTGTCTGTCTGTCCGTCTGTCGGTCCGCATGGAACAACTCAGCTCCCACTAGACGGATTTAGAAGAAATTTGATATTTGTTCTTTTTTAAGAATTGAGAATTTTTCGAAAATATATTGAGAAAATTCAAATGTCATTAAAATCGGACCAAATAGTGTGTGAACATTTTCCATCATATCTCGCTCAGTTCTTCTTATAAGGAAGAAAATTTCGGAACAAAATTTGTAGAGAATCTCGAAAATCACATTTTGTTTTCCAGAACTGTAATTTTTTTTTAGAAAATCGTGCCATTTATGAGATAATTACTTACTTACTTACTGCATGGTGCAGAGTCCTTCTTGAGAAGCTAACTGGTTT
>Ga0131853_10015419_pt1 | contig 13970 bp, 11 predicted proteins | sample TergutLab28metaG_FD_92764 | JGI IMG/M metagenome (GOLD analysis project Ga0131853, IMG submission 92764) | Labiotermes labralis P1 segment gut microbial communities from Petit-Saut dam, French Guiana - Lab288 P1 (version 2) (version 2) | ecosystem: Host-associated > Arthropoda: Insects >... | reverse complement strand
TTATTATTATTATTATTAAGAAGGAGAAGAAGAAATTGTTGCTAAATATCGAAATTGTATGCGTGAGATTTGTCTTCTATACCTAAGAGTTTCGCACCGTTGCCATGTTTGTGATCGTTGACTTACAAACGGTATTTTGTACGTAAAATGTAGGTGTGTTTACTACCTGTTTCCATGCCTCTTCCCACTTGCCTGGTTCCACAGTGGGTCGTTTACACCCTCAACTCGAATGCCAAATGAATTTGTTTGAAGGTCGCGATTGCTATTGTATGTTTTGTACATGTTGCATACTTTTGCAAGCTTTGTTTCCATACATCATTTCAGGATATTAAATTTTCATTAATGTCACTACAATGTCACACATTACCCCGGCCGATATTAGCCTTTTACACGTAAGTATTTTAGGGGAATCCCACCCAGCCTCCTGGGTACCGGGGGTAAAGTGCGGCCGGGGCGTGCTGCTGACCACTCACCCCCTTCTAGTGCCGAGGTCATGGAAGAATAGAACTATACCTCTACCCACCCTTTGGGCCACACCGGGCCTGTAACCGGAACTCTTTACCTTGTAATGTAGGGGAATTAAAATCATGGTGTTGTGTTGGTCTGCAGTGGTACAACATTCATTCACAGTTTCGTGAAATTATGTAAACAGTTTCGAATTTTAATTTAAGCCTGCTTTCGCGCTTGTGTGAAAGTAGACTGAAAACTGGACTAGACTTCTGATGCCTTCAGACAAGTAGCTGCGTAATGAATTAAACAAGGTTATTTTCGATGTTTGTGATTTATTTTGTGCAGTGAAATTGTACGTGAGGTGTACCGCTTTCCGAGTTCGTTTTATATCTCACCCACAATCGCATTCCTGCTTTTGCCAAACTGTCGAAGATTTTGACATTTCGGCAGTAGGTGTGTGACGCTTTTACATTCCTTGCATGACGGTGTACTTCGTTAGGATTTCCATACGCGTATGTAGGTGTGAGCTAGTGCTTTGATTCGTGCAGCCTTGGTTTTTTAAGTATGGTGTTTAATTACGCTGTCAGTTGCTGAGACTGTATAGCGTCGGTGATAGAGAAATGAATGAGGATGGAGCACAGGCGAACGATGCTGACAGAGCGAAATCGAAGTACCCGGAGAAAAACATGCCCCAATGCCATTTCGTCCATCACAAATCCGACAGACTGTCCTGAGACTGAAGCTAGTCATCAGCGGCGAGAAGCCGGCGACTAATCGCCTCAGCCATGACACAGGCTTATATATCCGTGTTACAAGGAAGCCCCAAACATTTGCTGTCACAGTCTGAGTGTGCAGTGAACCGTCTGTCTCTAGTGACTGTTTTCCAGCGATCATTATTACGTATTTTCCACAGTTGTGGTCTGTAACTATGGAGATAAAGTAACGTCCTATCGCCATTTTGCACGATTTCGTTTGTTTTATCAGGAAAAAGCGCGCCTTTCTACCCTCTTCAGAAGCATAACAAAATACAGGCTGTTTCCTCTTGTTTGCGTTAATAATGTGGAGTAAAAAGGTACAGTTCACCCTAGAACAGGTCATGAAGGCCCAGAGGTGCAGTAGAGGCATAGCAGTACTCTTACTTTAACCTCGGCGCCAGTTGGGGTTGGGTGGTCAGCACCATGTCCCGGCCGCTTTACCTCTGGAAAAGCTTTCATTATGTTGTTAATAATATTTGCGTGAGTGAAGTCGCGGATTATTTTACATACTACACCTGGGATTCCCACAACGCGGCTCGCCCAAGTTGCCTGTAAGAATTATATACAGGTAATTTACACGTACATAAGGCTGACCGTGAACGGCGATTTACAGGAGACTCGTAACTAACTGATCTAGCCTAGAGTTGTTGGATGGCCAGAAATAAGAAGCCATCAGATCTGGGGGTGGGGATTTGTTAATGCACGCCTGTTGCCTAAGTTACCTTCTAAGGCGCGACTCTCGAATTTCGTCTAACAGGTCACCTATGTGTGATACAGTAGGGTAATGAATAAAAAGACATTGTAGACATTAAACATGTCTTTGGATTTTTAATAGGCAACATGTGTAGCAGTAATTACTGCTGTAAACGTGTTTATGAAAGGCATTCGATACAACTGGGAACCTGTAGAATGTAAGGGTGCAAAGTACGTATTTGGAAAGTGTGTGCGCTCTGGTACGGACTGCAGGGTTTCAGTTCTGTAATACGTGGTGTGCGAGGTAGCGGGTAGTTATAGAGTCACTGCGATATTAGTTCCAGTTGCTGCAATCGGCGTAAGGAACCATATTGATTAATCTGAATTTTATATTGATTGATTACATGCAGTCGTATGAAACTGCGCGGTCACATGCAACAGAGGGTCGCGGGTAATGTAGTTACGTTTGAAAGAACTATTACCGACTTATTACAGATTTCTGATTTGGAAATCGGAATATCGGTTTATCAGTCTAAATTTGGGAGCGACTCAACCGATATGCTGACGTGAAATGTTTTTGTTGGAACAGTCGTGCTGCAGAACGAAGGCGTGGCTTGGAAAGGTGTCCACTGGCGTTGTGTTGAATTCCATGGCTCTTAGGAAATACTGTGTGAGGGTGTGGACTGTATCTACGAGTGTTTGGCTGAGCTTAGGGCCCAGTGGTGGTCTCTTGGCTTCCATGGATCTTTAGAAGATAGGGATGTCAGTAGTTTGTAACCTTGATCCATGTGGCTTGTTACGTGGTCTGTTGTTCAGCTGCGAGCTTTAGGCTTTATAGTACTTGAAGAAAGAGGATGTCATTGTTTGAGTGGATCAATGTTTCTCTTAACAGAGCTCTTGTGAACAGACACGTTAATGAATTAAAAAGTTCCATAAACGGTGTGAGGTATTTTATGACCCACCTAGCTGGTAGAGCCGATGCTCTAGAGCAGTGGTTCCCAAAGTATGCTCCGCGGATCTCAAGGGATCTGCGGCCAGTTCCCAGGGGATCCGTGGATACATTTTTCTAGTGGTTACTTCGAAGTTTACTTACTTTTAATTAAAGGAATAATGTTTTGTTAAAAATAATGGAGGAACTTCTTTAAATGGCTATATGTTTGTTTAGTATGACCGTTAGAATGTCTAATTAAGAAACTTTCTATACCCATGAAGCGAGCGACAGTCATTTTAATTAAGGCCAAATTTGCAGTACATTGTTACATACGCTAGTGGTACGTATTAGTGTCTGTCTGCAATCAGTTCTGAGACATATATTTTTAATTATGTATACCTATCATCCAGACACTGTGTAGTTACTTTAGCAATGATGTGTGGATCCGTGGTTATTTTTCGAACACAAAAGGCCTCCACGATAAAAAAAAGTTTGGGAAACACTGTTCTGGAGCTTTATATTGGATGTGTCCGGTTCGAATTGTTCGGTTTCGTCAGTCCTTGCAGTCTAACGAAGGACTGTACATCTGTTAGGCCACAACCACTTTTTTTCAGAAATATTTCTGGTTCATCATTCACCATTTATTATACCTCTGAACCTATACAGTTGAGATGCTCATACAAAAACTCCATGCACTGAATACTGACGGCTTAGAGCGCTGTTATGTGCCAGGAACCGTGTCTTGTTTGCCGGGTCTGTGTATATGGCCGTGTAACTCGTGATGCTCATTCCGGATTCAGATGACATTTTATTTTTACGGGACCTGGATAGCTCAGTCAGTATAGCGACCCACTACGGGCTGGACGGTCCGGGGATCGAACCCCGGTGTGGGCGAGATGTTCTGCATCCGTCCTGAGCGGCCGTGGGGCCCACCCAGCCTCCTATACAATGGGTACCGGGTCTGTCCCGGGGGTAAAGCGGTCGAGGCGTGGCGTTGACCACCCACCCCCATTTATTGCCATAGTTAGAGAAAGATTAGAGCTGTACCTGTACTCCCCCTCCTGGCCTTCGCGGCCTGTTCTAGGATGAACTTTACCGTCACCTTTACCTTCCCTTTTATTTTTACGCCCCTGGATGAAACTTTATCTACATTACTGAATTGGGTTTTATCTGACATGTTTGTTGCACTTAGCTTAGTTGAAGACGCCGGTCGTCTTTATATTTCCCTCTTTATGTATAGTCTGTTATTAATCGAAAGGTGCTACAACTGTACTCATTTGAATGATTTTTGGCGATATTTTAAAAAAATTGTAGAATTTGCCTTACTGTAATCCTAAAATGTAATCCATTAACCTCATTAGCACCTTAAAATACTGAGTGTCGTTGAATGCAAAAAAAAAAAAAATAATGATTTCATCTATCAGTAGCCATTCATGTATACTTGAAGAATAAATGACAATCAGATTTAAAAACGCGCGACCTTACTTATGCAGTATGTCGGGGAATGAGGACTGGAGTTGCATTTGAACATTTTATTGCGCTGCTTGAATGTTGCTTTAACAGCCGTTGGCAAGAGTACACAGCACATTTCATAATGTTCCTTGGATATTCTCTGTCCGCGATGTTAAACAGGGAACAGAATGGGAACTTTTTGCATGTGTTAGTAGTTGTTCATTTTAAGGTCGATATAAGTTAATTGTCCCGAATGTGAATGTGCGGTGTTCCTGTGTTTGAATACCGCTTCTTCGTTTGTGCTAAGCGCTGTGGTTGTCTCAGAGAGTTCAGTATTGTACGTGCTTGTTGCTTCGTTGTCTTTCAGCAGGTCGCGGGGAACAGAGTTCATGAAAATGTAATGCAAAGCGGCTGAAATAACGCAATTAAAACTCATCGAGATTCATCGCACTGCTTCGAATTTAGTTACAAACTGTCATGACACACAAACGGAGAAATTCGTAGCCAACAAGTGTAATAGGCTGACTTAGCGTACAGTACAATGAGGTGAAGTGGATAATAACAAAACAGCTTGTTTGACTGTCTTAGTAAATAACCAGCTTGATGCAGAATTCTTTTTATTATAGTTTTTTTTTCAATTCTCTAAATGTTTCGAGCAATCAAGTGCTCATCATCAGAGGAGTCAATTGTATCAATACGACCTCTGGTATATGTCACACTATGTAGGTATATATACCACACGGTCACCTGCATAGTGACATATACCAGAGGTCTATTGATACACTTAACTCTCCTGATGATGAGCACTTGATTGCTCGAAACATGTAGAGAATTGGAATAAACAAATATAAGAAAAGGAATTATGCATCAGGTTGGTTATTTACTAAGATTGTAATAAGATGCACGGCCAACAATACATAAAAAAGCTTGTTTGACATGGCTTTTTTTTGGGGGGGGGGGGGGAAGTTTTCCCTCTTGCACTCGAATTTTAAGGCACTCCAAGTGTATTCCGAAACTGAATATCATAAGCCGTACGAACTATTTGGTACCCAATCGGGAACGATAGACACACGCGAAGTAAATAATTAACGGATGTGTTTGCAGAATATGTAATATGCTTGTAACAAAGTCCCATTGTTCTTTTAATGCCTCCCATTGCAGATACCTACACTATAATTAAAACGTTACACGCTACTTACCATACGATGCAAATTATAACTATTACAATTAAAAACCAACTAAATGCCCTCTTGTTATAATTTAATTTTACAGAAGATCTTGTACATGTTTCGGGCCATGAAGGTCCATCATCAGGAAGTCACTTATAGAATACAAGTGACTTCCTGTTGTACTGTGTAGTCACGCTGTTACGGATCAAGACTCATTTTGGGTTTCTGTTTTTTTTTGTTCTGTTTACCCTTTCACAGTTTCTAGTCGTCCATTAAGCTAGTCCATGCATATTATGCCCACCGCGTGGCTTCATTATTTCCAGTTTTTTTTTTCAGGTGTGCCCCCTCTCAGATTAACTGAAAAAAGTGTAGGCCTGCTACAGAACCAAATTGGGTTAAATCAACCAAGGCTCAGGATATTTTTCCTCTTTCCTTTCCTGAGTTTGATTTTTTAGTTTATTGGAAACAGTATTATACTAGTTTTATTTCTGAGTTGTCGGAAGAGAGACTTTGTGTTCAGTACGTTTTCCGTTTTCGACCGATTTTACTGTGTAGATTGGGGTTCATGACTGGAAGTATAATACAACGATTATACATTGTCAGGAGCACAGAATTGCATTTATGTTCGCTGTGCACTATAAAGTTATGGGACTTAAACAGGGCCTCACAAATTTTCCGGAAATGTAGGAGCCATCTCCAAATGGCAGGCGCTTGAAGGATGACATGAAGCAATTTCCGCGCTGAGAACCCACAGTTCTTGAGTGACCTGTGGACCTCACTGTTATCAGAAGCTTTCTGCTCGATGCATGTTAACTGATACACATTTTTGTACCCAAGGAAAAAAGTAGAGTAATTATGCTGAAAATTAGAGACCGCCCTCCAAAATTATTCTCCCGGGTGACCAGACGTCCGGTTTTTTACATTCTTAGGACCGTGCTTCGTGATGTATTCTTATAATAAAAGCCAACAAGGTGCAGTATTTCTCAACTTTATTTTGGTAAAGAACTCTACATGTTTCGGACAGACTTACTGTCCATCATCAGGAGTCTTAATACTGTATTCACAGCAATTGGTATTTGTCATACCAGTTATGTTGACTGTCTGCTGATGATGGACAGTAAGTCTGTCCGAAACATGTAGAGTTCTTTACCAAAATAAAGTAGAGAAACAGTGCATCTTGTTGGCTTTTTTATAAGAATATAAGAACAGCAGACGTCCGGTATTTGTGCACCCGCGGACTTAAGACAAAGAAAAAGAATAATGAGACAATGATAGAATGGTTCACTACAATCTCAAGTACAAATACCGCATTTCCTTGCTATTGGCCTTAATTTTTATCAACGTTTATTATCAATAATATCGACGTGCAGAAAATGCGTTCTGCTTCGTACTGTTAAATGTGCAGTCTCGTGTGTCTTGCACAGGGTATCTTTTGGCATAAAATTAGGTAATTTGCTGCATCATTCTTCTGCGTTTACCTGTTTTGTTGCTATACCTGTAAATGATATCTCAGTTTTTAAATCTTGAACAATTGAGTGTCAGAAGAAGGGCACGCGCGCGCGCGCACGAACGCGCGCGCACACACATATCTGTATATTGTTTTACATTAACTTTTACTTTCTTTCTTCAACGTAAATTGTATAACAGAGCTACGCGTTTAGAGAGAGCATTTATTATTTATTTCTATTTGTGTATTAATGGCCTCATTAACAATATGTGAGCTTTAGGTATTTGACGTCAAGGGGATGGATGAGTAGTGAATAATGTATTGGAAAACGTGAAAATAGATTGGCATGGCCTGATTTGCGTTATTACAGCGGCTTGGAGGAAATGGGTTTGGCTGTGAATGCGTTTCAGTACAGCCGATTTCCGGGCCGAGATGTGAATCCAGGACCTCTAGAATACATAGCATGAATGCTATCCACTCAGTTGCAACATCCGGCGAGTCCCTGAAATGCTAAACGCGCTTGGATAGTCAAGAAATGTGCTAGTTGTGGTGGTACCCGAAGATTTATTACCATATTCGTGGAGCTGTTTCAGGTTCAGGGCCCTAACGAATAGGCTTTGGGGTGATGATTTTCTAGTTCCCCTCGCAATCCCAAGTCTGGAGGACCGCCCTTATTCAGCTGTACACAACTGACGAGTCAGTCATAACCGCTTTCTGTATCCGGAGACCGTCTTGTTCGCCTGACAGTTCGCCGTTCTGTGATGATCAAAATTATTCAAAATCTTCTCGGACCTGCAGCCGCGTCATGATGTGAGAATATTTTATTGCATTCTGTCGCCGCGAGAGCTTCAACACATATACAATTACTTACTGTTTAAACGTGTAATTTAGAACAGTGTTGAGGTATTGAAACGATAAGCCGTTTGTTTTCAAATCGAGCCCATCCGCTAAGGAAGTCTGTTATAACAAAGTATAGGAGTGTTTCCTTTGTAATTTATTGTGACTGCTGTTTCCTCTTCCGGCATATTTAATTCGAAGTGTACCCTAGGAGCTCGTTAGCGCAATTCGTGCATTATTTGGCTCAACTCATACTCGTGTGAGCACTGTTTGCTATATTTTGCTTCTTTTAAGTAAAGTCCCATCTAAAAACAGACCTATCTTATTATACAAAAATTTGAAAATAAACCCATTTTCACAAAAACGGATAGTACATATGGCCGAAAAATCATTCTTTGATATCTTCTGTACATATCGGCGAAAACGTTCACGGCGCTGGCAAATACATTCGTGAATTGAATCACGTGGTAGGTGTAGTGTGTTCTGAGAAACAGTGGCACACGTTTTGATGATTTTGTGTGTTCGTAGTGTAGCCTGATCGGTTTGGCAAGGCTATAGAGACGTCTTGAAATCGTGGTGAAAATCAGCACAAATCGACTTGCACGTTGTGGTATTTTATGAACGTGCGACCCAATTCATCGCGTTTCGTCACTCGACAAATAGCATTTACAGGACTGCTGTGCTCGGATAAATGAATCTGATCCTCAGTAATGTTTGCTTGTTATTTTCCCACTGGTTAGGGGTTCCCTTTGTCGCATGACACAATGGGTGTAGTGCATGTACGAAGTTGTTCTGCGGCCGCGTTGCGGTCATATGAGAGCTGCGTGTAACATTTTCAAGCATCCATGTTTCTGTACAGCTTTTCCTTTTATTATTTTTTGTATACGGATCAGTCTGTGTTATCTTGACGCTCCATTGCCGTCGCTTCTGCAAAATTATTCTCACGAAGAAAGTGAGAGCGTATTAAATTCGCAGAATGCTTCGTACCACTCAGTTCAGAATCTTGTATCTTCCCGTCTTCTGGCTAAAAATGTTAATATTAAAATTTACGAAACTAATTGTCTGCACTGAAACTATGTCTCTCTCGTTAGGCTAAGCTAATACAAGGATATCTGAGAACATGGTGCTTTGGAGAGTATTTGGAACCAAGCGAGGTTGGAAGGAACGGCAGGTTGGAGAAAGGTTCGTAGTGAGGAATTTCACACATTGTACTTTTCACCAAACATTATTAACATGATAAAAATTGAAGAGGATGCAGTGAGCGGGGCATGTAGCACGTGCTGCAGAGGCGAGAAATACAGTCGAATCCCGTTATAACGACAACGCTTTATGCGTCACCTCGTCTGTAACGTCAGATATTCTGTGGTACCGATTAAGTTTTCACTGTTAACCATAACATGTTTCTCTCCGGTTTAAAAAACACTCGTTTATAACGACACAATATTTAGTGCAATTCTTGACGCAACAGAGTTCGACTGTACAAATACGGTTTTAGTTGTAAAATCTGAAGGGTAGATACGACGTGGAAGATCGAGGCGTAGATTGGAGGATGATATGCAGAGTAGATCTTGAAGAACTGGAGTATGGCGTTGTGGTGTGGATTAAGTTGGCCCAGGTTAGGATTCAGTGGTGGGCTGTTGTGAACGCATTGATTAACTTTCGGTTTCCATAAATTACGGGGCATATGTTGACTTATTGAGCGATTATTACTTTCTCAAGCAGGACTTTGTTCCGTGGAGTTAGTTAATGCCTGCGCGTCGTACATTATTGTATGTTGTGTAACGGACCGTTCATGTTGTTTTTATTAGCATATAACTTGACAGGGCTACTGTAACATGCACATTCAAACACACACACTCTCTCTCTCTCTCTCTCTCTCTCTCTCTCTCTCCCCCTCCTGTGAATGCTGCTTGAACGTTAGAATGTCGTCATTTTATTCTCGGTTTTGGCAGATTTACACTGTAAGTAACAAGCCGGAATAGCTTAATCAGTGTTGTGGTTGGCTGCGGGTTGAATTGACTCGGGTAAGGTTCATGGTGAGAGCAGGATGTTTGCGTTTAGACTTGCTGTAGGATGTACGAATGAGACTTACCTGTTTTATAATATGCAGCACAGGAACATTTATGCGCTAATCGAGTATGCTGTTTTCATGACGGTCGTTTGGTGATCTGTACGACCTGAGCGTCCCAACAGGCAGTACGTACCGGGCGGCGTATTTAATGTAGTGGTCCTAGCCTGCCTAGTTTGCGCATGCGCATGTCGTCATAGTTCGATTCAAGTTCTTTAGTGTCTGCATGTATGGACTGCATGTGACGTGCTCATCCAGTGTGGCGGGTGGGCATTTAAAACGCCGCCGCCGCCACCACCACCACCATCACCACCACCGCCGCCGCCGCCGCCGCCACCACCACCACCACCACCAGCAACATCACCACCACCACCACTACCAACACCACCAGCAACACCACCACCACCACCAGGACCACTACCACCACCACCAGCAAAACCACCACCACCACCAAAACATCCACCACCACATGGATCTTTGATAAATACTGACTTCTGTGAAACTCTGAACTGAATTAACTTGGCTCAGACCTATCACGTGGATGAACTTCTAACAGTTACATACACGTAATTCATGCACGTATGTGGCAAGCTAAGTTAGTGCATATGGTTCATTTTAGGCGCTACGAATTTGAAATTTATATAGCATCTGTCAGTTTTATGTCTGTATGCCCGTCCCCGACTTTTTTTCGCGAGTAGCCCACAAATCAGCTGTCCCTTTTCGACGGAGCTTGGTATGAAGTTTATTACGTTCTGGTGTGTGACGCCGTGTAGTTTTATGGTTACAAGAATTTCGTAGGACCGAGTGTCCGTAGGTGCCGACATGTGAACTTCAAATCACACACAGTGGGTATCATACACGATATTTGTTTAGCGATTTGGGTATGGTTTAGTGTGGTCCGTTTAAGGGCCATTTAGTGATGACAGCAACAAACGTTTGCAAACTTTCTCTTCAGCATTTTTTAAAACATTTTTTGGCAGGGCTTATACTACACATCGGTTCCCATCCTTCAGTTTCATTGACCCTAATTCACTTTAATGCCGCTTTACTTAGGATGTAATAGTAAATACACACTTGAAACGTGTCTCGGTAATTAATCTGAGAAAAACGTTTCGACTGAAGAGTTACGGCCTGTCTTATTGACCTGATGTTTTAATTCGCCATCCCTTTACTTGACTAAATCTAGGTCTCTATGCTTCTTCGAAAGAAATCCTTTCTCATGAGTGTTAGCAAACGAGCTTGACACCATTGAACGTCGCACAGCAGACAGTGTCTTGTAACTATATGCTGCAGACGAGAAGCAAAGCACACTGTCACGTTGCGTGGGGTGGGTCAGTGGCAAACTCCATGGAGCAGAATACTTTTTCGACAGCTGCTAGTCTGTCAGCGGGTCAAATTCCAAATTTGTGTGTAACCCCTCGTTGAATTACCTTATTCACAAGAGCCCCACACTGGACTGTGTCCTGAAGCATATGACTCCAGCCCACACCCATATATTTTAACCTAAGGTAATAATTCTTTAACGATATAGCAGTCATAACACAACTATATTATCAGGTGTATATAACTTATTAACTACATGTTTCGGCCAATGCTGCTGTGGCCATCATCAGGTTGGATACAATTTATCAGAGAGGCTATATAGATATGATATAACACAGCTTCTCTGACACATTGTATCCAACCTGATGATGGCCACAGCAGCATTGGCCGGAACATGTTAGATACACCTGATAATATAGTTGTATTGTGACTGCTATATCCTTATAGAATTGTTACCTTAGGTTCTAACAAACACAACGGGGATGACGCTCCTTGAAGTCCATGTATTATACTTATTAAAGATGACTTACAATATTATTCTTCAACGTTTAGGCCTTCCATACATCCTCTGTCCTTTCAATTAAAATTTTTATGCGTTGCTCATATCCATGTGTATGTGACACGTCCAAATCATCTCATGTTCGTTGACTTAATTGTGAATAGTGCAAGTGAGGCGGCTTGTTGTGCAGTTGTGTCTTCTTTCCGGCTACCTACTCTCTGTATCCACTTCACGGATGTATTCCATTTTGTGTGCCCTGGGAATTCTACCGTCACTTATCTGACAATTTGTTTTTATATTGTTATACTGTCTATTTTAAAGCCAGAGAAGTTTCGTTCCGGTAGGGTATGCAGTTGCGAAAACAGGATTAGATCCAGAAAATGGAGACTAAAATAGCTCCAGTATGTCCCCTTGATGTCTAAAAGTGAAGCAGCATGACCCTTGTGTTGTGTACTCTCCTGCACGGGAGTTCCGAGTGGTCCGTGCTGAATCGGACACCTGAGTGAGATAATTCGAAATTCCATTGAAACCAGAGGGGAGAGAAAGATGAATGAATCGTATCAGAAAGCAGTGAAAAAAGTAGTTATCTCCCCTGTTTCGGCTTTGTGTTTACGCATCAATTATGTCTTCATTACCTTATGGACTTTTTTTTAGTAACTGACCAACTTAATGCACAAATTCTTGTTTTATAATAAGTTTATTATATTCTTCTACATGTTTCGAGTACTATTGTGCTCATCATCAGGTGGTCAAAATTGTATTATACAATGATACCAGTGGGTATAAATGATGATGATGATGATACCAGATGCTGTATAATACAATTTTGACCTCCTGATCATGAGCACAATAGTGCTCGAAACATGTAGAAGAATATAATAAACTTATTATAAAACAAGAATTTGTGCATTAAGTTGGCCAGTTACTAAGATTATACTGAGATGCACGGTCAACAAAACATCAAAATTATAGACTTTTGTCATTTGGAAACCGAATTTATTAAATACGTCTGTATGCTCTGATATTGCATGCAGTTGTCAAGGTACTGAAAGTGCGCTCATCGCTTTTGTTCACTTTTCTGCCTTTCAAGTAACGCCAAGAATAAGAAGTCCCAGTTTATATGCCTACGTTTGGGGACTAACAATTGCACAATTCAGCGTCCAGTTGCGGGTATAATTTCCGTTACTACTGATTCGACTACATTAAATTTGTCAGATATAAAATGAAAGTGTTGCACCGTCGCCATGTTTGTAATCGTTGACATGTAATTGAAAATAGTTGATACAAAATTATGTCTGTCTCCAACTATTTTTTTTATCTTTTTTCACCATCAAGTCTAAAGCTAGTTTCAGATCACGGGTGGCTGACTTGCTGTTTTATTATTATTATTATTAAAAGAGATTTATTGCACAGAGAGTATATACAGTGTGTAGGAGTGTAAATTACAAAATTGTTCCTTTAACCAGTTTGACTGAATACTTACACTATGGTTCATGTGGAACTGAGAAATGTGGATGTAAATTTAGGTGCAAATAACGGCAGTGAAAAATTATGAACAAAAAAATAACCACTGCGACTTCCGGTAAGCTAATTAAAGCAGTGTATGCTTAGTACGTTTGTGTTTATATTTTTTTTTTGCACAATTTAGTCAGGTCGGCTAGAGTATAATTCCCTATTTGTTGGACTAGGGGGGTGGGGTGTGACGGGCAGTGAGCGAAATATTTGTCAGTAAGGCGGTGGATGAGAACGCGGATGGGCTGTATCCTTGCTGTTTTCTTAAATTCTGCAAACAAATTGTTTTGCCAGACGTTCCATGTTTTTCCAATTTGCAGCTGCAGGGCTCCACATTGATTGGCTTCGGAGGCTGTTCGACTTGTAATTTCACGCTGATGGTTGGAATTCGAAGGAGGGCAAGTAGGGTAGCCTGTACAGTATAATACTGTACTCGACGAATACTTGATCGTTTCGATAGTTATCATTCGTAAACACGTGGACGCATTACGATTCCACGAGGGAATACTGTCTTATTTGTGGCTTTTTTAAGGACACTGTGAGTAGCTTAGGCTTTTTCTCAACCGCTGGGCCGCGGCCTGGTACAGGGCCCTGGCATCAGTTACACCGGGACGCGAGAGGTTCTCCTGGGATTTGTCATTTTAGTTTTCTAAGCAGTTTTTATGAACAAATGTTTTATAGTGGAAATGTTCTGAGGAGAAAAATATTCGGGAATGTGTCGAAAAACTCAGACCCAGATGTTGGCCTGAGGAAACTACAATATGCTACAAGATTTCATTAGTCCAGTGATTGATAACTAATTTAAATGTAATTTTATATTTGTCTACATGCCAC
>Ga0131853_10015417_pt1 | contig 13971 bp, 8 predicted proteins | sample TergutLab28metaG_FD_92764 | JGI IMG/M metagenome (GOLD analysis project Ga0131853, IMG submission 92764) | Labiotermes labralis P1 segment gut microbial communities from Petit-Saut dam, French Guiana - Lab288 P1 (version 2) (version 2) | ecosystem: Host-associated > Arthropoda: Insects >... | reverse complement strand
TTAGGCCACTTGTTGACCCGTTCCGGTCTCACGTATCTAGAAGTCTATTCAGAGGTCTGCCACGATTCCTTCTGCCAATTGGGGAATAGTGTTTCATTATCCTGGGTAGTCTGTCACGAGGCATTCTGTTTACATGTTGTATTTCCGAGTGTACACACTTATTGGGCATTTTTGATTTGTGTAGGTTTTCGTAAAATGTGTGTATCTGTCCAAAAATTATGAAATATTGCCTCATTTAAATACTTTCTCCCCTTTCATAGAGATTTAAATCAATTATGCCTAAACCTGTATTTTTATACTCCATTGCCTGCGTATATGCCTACATTTTTTGTTGGGGGGGGGGGATGTGGGAAATCATTTATGACAACAAATAATTCTTGGACCAGTCTTCCCCATAGTGTATACAGTTTAAAAACATATGTTAAATTGTCGTATGTTATCAAAAGTTACAATACAGAAGATTCTTAGAGCCTGATTTTCCTTAAAAATATTACACCCTGAAGATGTCCCGTTTTTGCAAATTGCACAGTGCTCTTATCAGTAGGACACAGCACAGGAATCCCCATTATAAGGAGAAATAAAAGCCAAATACCGTGACAGATTGAATTTAAATTTCCATAATACAGACACCGTTTCCTACTTTGCTTTAGTTCATGCACGATGTGTTACGTAACATTTACTTCCTTTTTTGACGTCTTGCTGACCGTGCATCTCAGTATATTTATCTCAGTATTTAACCAACTTGATGCACAAAATTTGTTTCACAGTAAGTTTTATTTCATGCCTCTACATGTTTCGAGCACATGTGTTCATCATCAGCAGGTTAAAATTGCATTACACAGCCTCTGGTATCATCACACTCTGTAGGTGGCCGTCTCGTGCACCTGTGTGTGATGATACCAGAGGCTGTGTAATGCAATTTTGACCTCCTGATGATGAGCACATGTGCTCGAAACATGCAGAGGCATGAAATAAAACTTACTGTGAAACAAATTTTGTGCATCAAGTTGGTTACTGAGATAAATTTACTTCCTTATTCTTATGTTTTCACAAATGCAGTCTGTACAGAGGGTGGACTAAATCTGGTACCTATCGTAGTCTTATAAAAGACTGCAGTCAGCTGTATGTGGACACCTGTCATTAGGATAGTGGATGAGAAGTGGAAGAAGATTACAAATTCATTTTGTATCTTTTGTTTCAATTCCATTTCCTTAATGCGGTAATTATATCGCATATTTTTAATTTTATAATGGATCAGTCTTTGTCCAGAAATATTACGTCATTACGAAATTCATTTATAAACAGTTAAAAGGGCTTTTAATAAACAAGAGTTGAACTCCAAAGATTTATACATGTCAGGCTGCTTTTCACTTACACAGCATTTGAATGTATTTTACACAATAATAAATTGGTCTTTAAAACCAGGAGCTATTTGTGACTACCTGAAGCAAATCTGTTACGAGGAAATTAATTAATTCTTACTTGGAATTAAATAAATTAAAGAAGCCTCTCATATAAGAAGAAGAGAAACTGATTTTAAAACATGGCGGACTTCTTGTTTAAAGAAGTTTTACTCAAGACTTTCCTGGCAAAACGGCGTAAAAGTATGGTTAAGATGTCATTTCCTTAATGAGACAAAGAATTCGTTAGTTCCATTTCTTTGTAGCTACATTCAGATGGTGCCTCTTGTGACTGCATCAAGAAGAAATATTATTTCTGAAGACATCATTAGGGGGAAGGACAGCTGATCATTTGTGTCTGCATGTACATTTATATTCTGCTTCTGAAGTACTTTCTGCTTCGGGAAATAATGGGGTGTTTCCTTGCGCAACAAAATTAATTTGTTACTACAAGGAATTGTACGTACGCGTAATAAAGTACGTTGTTTTTATTACGTCTGTATCTTTGTGTCATTTGTCAGGTACGTGCTCAGAGTACCATAAACGTGAAATTGAACTCGTTTATTTAATTCCTAACTGGATTGTACCTCCTTACAAAAGCGATGTACCTTACTCAGTACCCATTTATATGAGTGAGTGACAGTGAGTGTACCGTGCCTTACAAAAGCGATGTACCTTACTCAGTAACCATTTATATGAGTGACAGTGAGTGTACCGTGCCTTACAAAAGCGATGTACCTTACTCAGTACCCATTTATATGAGTGAGTGACAGTGAGTGTACCGTGCCTCACAAAAGCGATGTACCTTACTCAGTACCCATTTATATGAGTGAGTGATAGTGAGTGTACCGTGGCAACCATTGTTACAGAGTCGTTCTCTGTGTGCTGTCTTACACCCTGTTTTCCATAGCAACAATTGTTACCAGGTTGTATGTTCTCTGTGAAATAGGAAATCTTAAGGGAAACATTTTTTAAGTTTAGGTGAGAGAGAATATGTCTACTGTGAGGTGCGGGCTGAGGCTGAAGAAACAGTTGAGCATCCACCATAGAATACAACATAGGACAAACAGAATAAAGAACTCCCGACACATGAAATAAACTCGTGGTTTGGTGTAAGAATAATGAAAGGAATGATGAAAGAGGCCGTGGAATAGTGTGTGAATATTCTGGCTGAGGCAAATTTTAACCTGGAACGGGCCACGAAACTCCAAAGGGGGAGTAGAAGCATAACTTTAATCTTTCTTTAATCTCGACGCTAGAACGGTGGAGTGGCAGCGTCGCGCTCCGTCGGCTTAACCCCCGGGAAAGAGACCCGGTACCCTTCGCACAGGAGGCTAGTGGGGTCCCAGAGCCTGTCTGGATGGGTCTGGAAAATATTGCTCCACCGGTATTCGATCCCCGGACCGTCCAGCCCGTAGTAAGTCGGAATATTTTGGCAGTATCATGTGTTTTTGTCCAATGTTCCAAAAACATCATTTTACTTATAGGTATGACGCCGATGACAAGCAGTATGTTATCACAGCAGTTGTAAATTTGTGTGACGCAGCGTATAGAAGGTAGACCGTCGCGACATTTGAGGTTCTCACAGCGGTGTCGAGAAAAATCGAGTCTTCTGGGACGTGTCACCTTGCAGAGCGGCAAACATTCCACAGAATTTCATACCCCAGTCTTCAGGTTACTCCAAGATGTCCGATGCCAAATTTAAAACTTAGTAGTCAAGTTCTGTGCGAAAATTAGTTGGGAAACTCAAAGTTAACAATTCATTTTTTACTGTAGTTACTTCTAAAATCATGTATTTAATCAATATTGCAGTGAGCTATGATATTTCATCGGTGTTACACATTCAAAACTTGTGACGCCAAAATAAAAGAGCAGTTAATTTGAATTCTCTGTGTCAGAACGTGCCATGTGTAAAGACTTTATGTAAAACGCACAATTTGGCTACAATCTGAAATGCAGTCACTTCTTTGTAATCGAAATTTCCCTGACGCTTTAAAATGTCGGAGGACGAAGAAGTTGGTTTGAAAGGTTCGTATCGAACAAAATGTGTATAAAATACAACGAGGCATGAAATAAAACTTATTGTGAAACAAATTTTGTGCATCAAGTTGGTTAAATACTGAGATAAAGAATGTGTGAAATATTTTCTTTCTGGGCGGTAATTTGGGCCAACCGCGCCCAATTTATCAGCGAGCTATTTCTCCTCTCTCAGTTTTATTATGTTACCCGACTTTACAGGTGATGCAGATTATTATGTAAGTTCAGAATTATGAGAGAAGATGCTTTATTGGCTTTTGTAAATGTTAACTTCTTACAACTGACTGTGTTAAGAAAGAAGAAACCTTTTTCGGAAGAAGATATATGTGCTTTACTATGACATGAGCAACGCTTTAGTGTCTTAATATTTCAATATACTGCAAACAAAATGTTGATTCCTTTCACAGGAGTGACAAGTTTGTGGGATAAAGAAATAAAGTGGGAGTATAGGGACTGTATTTTTCTGACTAGTGATATGGACTGTTGGCGGGCGTTTACGAAATCTGTAATGAACTTTCATATTCCACACAATGCGGAAGTTTTTTTTTGGAATTGGCGAAAAATTTGTTCCTCAAGAAGAACACTGTTCCAATGATTTGGCTTGTCAAAAAAGTAGAGCCTCCTAACGTAGGAGAGTTTTCCTCGAACTGTGTCGTTTTAACTGAAACCGAAGTGTGTGTAATGTGCTGTAGACTTGCTTGTACATCCATCATGTTTCTGTCAAGAGACAACGATATTATATGTAACACAATGACCAGCTCTGTAAAGGTTGGATTGAACACAGAGGGTACGGCATACGGCGTGTTTTTCTACAGAAATGGAAGGAGTTCGAATTGGGAGGTACTGTGCTGAGAGCATGTCTATATGTCTCCCTTTTCACATTCTCATGCAATGCGTGCTACCTCTGCTTTGAAACCTATTACAGCCTTGAAAAGGAAATGCCTTCTTTCAGCACTCAGATGAGTATGTATGTCCAGCGTCACGTGGCAACCGGCTTAATCCATTTTACCTACATTTCTGTCCCTTCTCTCCCCTATTTTGAAAAGTTATTTTCCATGTCTCTAATGAAGCACCTATTCTTATATTAAAATTCTTGAATATTTCTTACGTTTTAAATTGCTTCTTCGACCGTGTACTTCATTACAGACCAAATGTTTAAAATTGTCCATTTCTCTGCTCAGAAGCCATTGACGATTCCTATCTCGTCCTCTCCACCCTATCCAGAGAGTAGATAAACTTCATACATCCTGCATTTCAAACGGAGCATTAAGGTGGTATTATCGCGGCTTACAGCAAACAGAACTTGTGGTTTCAAACAACCCTCCCCATACTTAAATTTTGTATTTACTTCTTCCCAGAGGGTTAATGTGGTTATCCATATCTGGCTTAATGTTGAAGTGTGGGTGAGAGTAGTGCCTGTGTAGGTGTTTTGTCTCACTGTAGGGGAAAGTAAACACATTGTTGAGGTTTGTTAAGTCTACATTGATCTGCAAGTTCGTAGGATAGCAGCGAGTAACTCACGCTTATTTAGTTCGACAAGCACTCAAATAGGTCTACTGTGCATTGCGATGTCCTGGGTAGGACGAGAGCAAGAGGCCGACAGCGCTTGGCAGAGCCTTCATGCATATTTCATGGCCTAGGTCGCTCGAACGGCTGCCCGGTAGCTCGATTGGAACGGAAGAGGGTGATGAACAAAGAGTGGGTTTCTTCAGTATTTGTGAACATTTTTGCTTCCACAGCTGGTGGTCGGTGATGCGCCCAACTGCTGATTCTAGAGAAAGTAAACGTTATTGGAACACATTATTCAGCAAGGAACGTGATACTCTTCTCAAATTTAAGTGTGCCGGATTGGAATAGTTATTTATAACCTCTCCAGCAATGCAGATGTACTTATCCGTTAAGAGCTCTCTGGAAAACTGGAGTTATCGAAAACTTTAGGCGACAGTATTTCCAAAAATCTAAGAACCAGTAAAATGTCCAATAGCCATAATTGCGATGACTGTTGTTACTTTACACGACTTCCAAACAAGATAACGACTAGTAACTCCTGAGTGTACATTCGAAATTTGTCGTCCTGAAGATGTAGGCAACATATTTCTTCGAGATGTTGGTATATTTCTACCAAACTAAACAATTTCACGCCCAGAAGACGATGATTTTGACATCCAGTTTACAACACTCCACCAACAAAATGCTCAATATTCCTCCTTAGATATTTATATTATATTATAGCACTGAGAATTCCTACATGTTTCAATCTACAATGGCTCATCATCAGGAAAAAAAACATCAAATGATATTGCATAATTAAATTTTATGCAATAAGGTCCTGGGCAGGGAACTTGATCGAGTTTTAAGACTACAGTTACACATTATCATTCTTTGTTACATACCAGAGTTGGGGAACGTTGCCAGGGAGCTGCAGGCTTACCGCGCCTCTGAACTTGATTAAACAAACAGCCGAAAAGTGTTTCGTATTTAGGAGGATATACCATTGCAAAATCCTTAGAGACAGGAAGAGGGCATCCCCGTTTGCATTATTAAATATGAACCTCAACTACAACATGAAGGACGGGCTGTGATAATAGATTCCTTTCGACGACAGAAATTTCGGGGACAGACGTTTGTCGAAGGAACTTTTCATCATACTGTGCCATTGTTATTGAATGTGACAACAAATTATTTATGTATTCAGAGTAATTAATATGAGACTACTTTTGAATTTTTAAAAATTCCACTTCTGTGATTGCGCCATAGTGAGCTATCTGACCCTAAAAACTTTGGAAATTCAAGTTGTCTGACTTTCTTTTCTTCGGTATTCCCACCAAAAATCCGTGTACGTTTTTCCCCTCCCCAGTGCTGTCTACAAATATCGTCCGACCCTATCTTGATTTCATCTCCCTAATACTATTTAGTGATAATTGTAAAATATGAAGCTCCACATTTTGCAATTTTATACTGCCTCCTGTTACTTCCTCCTTCTGAAACCGAAATATCCTCTTCAGTACCCTGTTCTCGAACACTCTCAAGCCATACAATACCACAGGAAATGTATTTCTGTTTATTTTAATATTTACGCTTCAAATAACAATAGAACGTGGTTTAATTATACCAATATAAAAAAATTATGATATTTAAAGTACGAGATCTAGTTAGAAGTAAAATTGTAATAAATAACAAAGTTATAGAACAAGTAAATTCCTGTAACTACATAAGAATTTTGATATATTGTGAAATATAAGTGGACTTTGGTAAAAAAAAAAAACTTGAATAACTGTTTGAAAATAATAGGTTTTGTAAAGAATACATTTAGACCACAGAAAACTTTAAAAACAACAAGAATGAAATTATACAATACACTGACCCTTCCAGCTTCCTTATACAGTAGTGAGAATTTGACCATAAAAGCCATAGACTCAAGAAGAATAACAGCATTAGACATGAAATATGTGAGAAAAAGAGCAGGATACACTTGGACAGATTATAAAACAAATACAAAGATTGCAAAGGAATTAAATATAACCCCAGTTTTGGATAAAATGCAGGACTACGGAAAAAATTGGATAAAAAATGTAAAAGGAATGCTTCGTAAAAGATTACCGAGGATAATAGAAAAACTACAGACCAAAAAGACACAAGGAATCATGGGAGACCTTCAAGAGACTTCTGGAAATGTGAGACCGGAATGGGCCACCAAGTGGCCCCACTCCGTGATAGCTAGATGGTGGTGGTGGTGGCGGTGGTGGTGGTGGTGATGGTGGTGATGGTTTTGATGGTGGTGATGGTTTTGATGGTGGTGATGGTGATGGTTTTGATGGTTATGGTGGTGGTGGTGGTGGTGGTGATGATGATGATGATGATGATGATGATGATGATCGCAACCGGGAAGACCAATTATTCTGGACTGAATGGTAGCAGGCAGTTCCCCGAATGTAATTTCTTGTTAAGTTTTCCATGCATGCAATTTTGATTGATAATGTGTCGTTCCCAAATATTTACACTTCGCCACATGTTTAAATGATTTATTACCTGACTATATTTTGCGATTCTTTACGCATTCTCTTGGTGAGATACGAGCATATAATACTGTGTTTTTTTTCAGTATTTACTGCTATATCAACCTCTTTTCCAGCCAGCAATAAAGCTTCTCTATCTATCTTTACAATCATTTGCCAAATAAATTGGAATAATGGGTAGAAATTACGGACAGATTGCGTGTTGCGCAAAGTAATGCGTGCATTGGCTTAAACTTTCTTCTGCTTGGTTTACAAATGATAAGTTTTCATAATAACACTTGCCCATTACACACTGTGATTGCATAGATTTGTCCTTAAAACTGCACCATATCATTTTGCCGTATTAGATATTCTCTAAGTAAAAGATTTATTTTAAAATCATATTATGCTGTCAATTCGTTAACTATTCGTGACGCAGTAACCATTAGAATTTGTAAAAAAAAATGCAAAAATATATGTAAACATTATTCGAGATTGCCTGAAATCGATTAGATATATTTTCCACTTAAATTCATCAATTCCTTTTTAATTATTTGTCTTCAAAGCACTCTACTTTCTCCTCTTCTTTATTACTTGAAATAACATTCGTGTTACCCTCTCTCTGTACAGATAACGTATCTATTTACGGCAGAAACAATTGACATATACTTCCTTTGCAAATATCACATTCAACCAGAATTCTTGAAAATGAATTGCATATAATCGTTCCCTTTAAACAAAACCCGCTTGTCCCAGAGCCATTATTTTATAGACTATCGTTTTCCATGTTTATTTCGTAAAATTTTTCAACCTATGCGGGACTGAAGAGGGCCGCAGTATTTATCTTGTGTTCAAATCGAAATTGCTCTTGCTGGTTCGTTCCGCCCTTTAAATTACACGTAAAACCCCCAAATAGATGCTTCAATTTTGAAAGCTTCATAACTAGGAGTCCCTTATTTAAATCTCATTTCTGTAATCATTGGTTTTAAAGTTCCCAAAAGCATTTAAAGGTGATGTAGTCGTTTGGAGTGTCACAGGCCTCATTGGTTGTCCGCTGTGCAAGAGCACGAGGATGCTGGCCTGGGATAACCCATTCCATTATCGGAAAACGATATAGGTCCATAATTTAGCATTCATGTAATTTGGACCATGTCGGGCATTGCTAAGTGGGATAGAAATGTTAGGGATGAAATGTAAATCAGAAAGACCTCCAATGACCTACACATACGTGGCCGACACGTGAATGGCCACGCTTTACGACGAAATAATGCATCAAGTTTCACCTCACGTTCTTCTGCAGTTACTTCCTTGTGTTGAGAAGAACCTTCATAACTTTTCATGTGCCTGAAAAAGTCTGCCATATTCGAGCCCGGAGGTCTTTATTAGGCCAGATTCGAATTTGCGAAAGTGTTGACTGCGTATTCAAAATTTTGACTTCCTTGTATCTGTGAAGTCTCTTTAAGTAAATCAGTTCTGGTTTTAGGTTCTTACGGGCGATGACAAATTTTACCACTTGGCAGATACAGCAACACGGTAAATAATCGTACCAACTTCTTTATAAATATTTAGATTACATCAGCTTCGATAGCTCATAAAACTGTGGACTTCTGTTACGTCAAATTATCCCATATTATCCATATTATTCCATTTTATGTCCTTAGCCAATCATGAGTTTCGTTTGCTGTGTGTGGATGAAGGAGCCGAAAATATTTTCATTTACAGCAGTTTTCACAGCCCCAAAAATGCAACAGATGTACGTACATCCAGATCGTGTTGTAAAAATCCCGTGTGCAGTAGTTTGGTTGCTTTACACATTCAGAAAATTCCACGCTTAACTGCTATATATTTTGCCTTGTGAAATGTCGCGATTGGCTGCACTCGTTGCCTGCAGCTAAGTCAGTCTGTTGCGAAACTTACCAAATATAAAACAGAACATTTTCTTATAGGTTTAAATATGTCCATATTTCTGCCTGTTTTTACGAGGACAATGGGCGTTTGATCTATTTGACTGTAAGATATGAGATTATCTGATAAAACTTGAACTTAAAGTAGCTTGAATTCAGGTGTATAAGATGTGAGTAAGAGATATTGAAGTCTGTAATTATTGCACCATTGTGTTATGGATAATTTGCTATTGTTGGCTACCATTCAAATCCTGCAAACATATGCACATAGAACACAAAGTTACCTAACCAGTAGTGTTGAATGGGCAACGGGTTTAATTAATAACTTGCCCAGTAGTTAGTGATCAATATTCAGAATATCAGAATTGCAGATTCTTTCTCATAGCATGTCACATTTTATTAAACTGGAGCGTATATCTGTATAATTTAATTATTTGTCTCTGAATTTTTATATAACCCATGTAAATATCGTTTAAGGACATTTGATCAGCCAATTTATAACACAGCACCCCGTTTACAGCAAAATATTAAACAAATAATTTTGCTGGAAGTAATGTAAGCTGCCCCTGTTCTGTTGCACACCTATTTAATGGTAGCTAAATAGAGCGAAATATAGGCTTACGTAGATACAAACGTACATATGTACATACAGAAAGGCATTCATAGGCTCACATGTACACATACCTATTTATACGAAAGGGTAATAAACTGAACAAACCTACTGCCATACAGTGGGCTAAAAACGTCATTCGCTTACCGCAAAAAGGACCTTTATCACTTGGAGACTTTAGAAATGGTATTGCGTCTGGTCCAGGATATTCTTCTCTTCTCTTACAATTATCGAACTTTATAATACATTTAAGTGTAGAAATTATAGTGACGTGCATAATGTGGGGTTAATCACAGTAGCATCTTGGACCAAGGCTTTTACTCCCTTCTACAGTTCGAGCACTGAGATCGCACATTCGAATCCCCTCTTTACTTGGATTGGATATATGTGTTTGTGTGTGTGTTTGTAGATTCTATCTTCCGAAGGGGCGATTCGTCGTCATTGAGTCCAATTAGATGTCCATGAAACAAGATTAATGAACCCGATAAGCATGTGAGGCCGGGCCGCTTCTTTGCAATGACGTTACGATAATGGCTGGGTGATAAATTTCATGGAAAATAATTTGATCACTGGTCCCACAGAATGGCCAGGAAGGAGCCCTGACTTTACAGGAGAAAGAAAAAGGAGATATTTAAAAAAGAAGCCCAAGATTTAAGAAGTTTCTTATGAGAGAGACCGCTTAAATATGTTGGAAATGCAGTTGGATATAGAGAGATACAAGACATGTTACGTTAAATGCACAAACGATGGACTCATACTGTGAATAGCCTTCCACATCCACATCATTCTTTTGCTATTTGTGTCTGTTAATACTGGGTCTTCTACTCAAAGTTCTGGATAGGCTAAACACGGACTAAAAAATGTCTTGAAAACAGAGATAATATCAATGTAACAAAAATTTATAATTGAAGAAAAGTAAAGTATAGGTTGTGAAACTTAGACATTAGGTACGGAGAGCTTTCTTTATCCGTGTGAAGTCAATTAATTTTCTTTTCGTTGCAATACATCAAGTGTAGGAGGACACTGACGAGAAGTGCCGTGTTAAAGGCTTAAACACACTAACTCCGTGGATCAGAGTCCTTATAGAGAACCTGCTAGTTTCTCAGCAGGTAAACATTTCCCCGTATTTTATGAAAACCGGATGTTCATTGCCATGTCACAATGCCGTTCATATCTTCAGCCACGTGACTGCAGTGCACGCATCCCATCCTGTTTCTTTAAGATCTACTTGTAACATTACTCTCTCCTCCATTCCTGTGTCATCCAAGCGAACGCTGTTCTTCGGGGTTCCCTACCAAATATTTGTGTGCTTTTCTCTTATAAAATATAATTCTGCGTGCAATGCAACGTTCATGCAGGTGATCACAGGGTAGACACCAGTTGAAATGTGATGGCACACGCGCAGAAACCAGATTTCGTCTTTCGGCTTAACGGACGAGTCCATTTAATTCGGCAGGGGCGTCAGTTCAGTCGACTACTGGCAGCCGAGGTGTGCGCATCAGCGGTACTAATGCTGGGTACACCAAGTTCCGAGGTCATGTGAAGGTTACTGGCTACCCATTCCATTCGCCAGTTTCCCCTTCACTTCCCATCCCGTGCGTCACCGTGTGCCACCAGGTTTCAACTGGACTCTAACGCTGGATACGCCATGATCCGAGGTACTGGGAAGGGTACTGGCTACTCACTCCATTCGCCAGTTTCCCCTTCACTGCCCTTACCGTGCGTCACCGGGTGCCATCACATTTCAACTGGAGCCTACTGATAACTATTCCACTAAGTTTCAAATCAAAAAGATAGAGATTTTTTTGTGCAAAGAATTATTGCGGTTGCTCTGCTGTTTATTCAGACTCACATACTACAGCGTCTAGTGATATCGGGTCAGTCAGAAATTATGTCGGTTGGGACATATATATATAAAATTTTGTCCTGGTTGTGGGCCTGACGTTACTGTGTCGAACATTTATTTGAACCCGACATATAGCATTCTCTCTTCGGTCCGAGCAAATGAGCTACATATGGAATAAGCATTCGTTTTGCACATCGAAATATCTTTCATACATCCGTAAATCATATGCTATCGTCTCCTGTATTTTGGTTTCAAGGAATTTAAATTGTGAAAATCTGTGTGGACAAACAGAGATCATCGCCGTTCGACTTCACAGCTATGCACGATCTAGACCGAGAGAAGGCAAAAAGTTCAACTCTGAAGGAGCCCCAATGCCCACCAACACGTATGCCCACAACATCCAAGTTGGTCTTGGCATCTATCCACGGTCTGAAAAGTACAAGGGTCTCAACAGCGGAAGAGATACGAATAACGAAACCTTCCATTCCTCCCCAGAACCCAGACAGAGTGAGAGTGCGGGTTCAGACGACACTCCAACAAAGGGTGGAACGGACGATTGGAGATTGGGGCGGGGCGGGGGTGTTCACTATCGTTTTCAGGACTTTTGTGATGGGGAGGATTTGCGAGATTACAATGGCAGCAATGGCGTTACGGAAGACGTCGGAATTCAAGTGGCTGAAGTTGGAGAAAGTTCAGCAGTAGATTGAGAAGGTCCAGTCGAGGTAGAAGTCGCTTCGAGTGTTGAAACTGAGAAGAACGTTTTACGTTTTAATATTGGCCATCGTAAACACTGGAGAAGCTGAAGCATCATATGCAACACTGAAATTTTAGTTTCATTTTGGAATGTGATGTATTATTCTGGTAAAGTGGAAACTGACAGCGCCATTCTTAATTCCGTAAGTCGCTTTCCTAATTCCAGCCTGAACGTACCGCTGATTACAGCTAAAGGAAGAATCGGACCATATTCGATTAGTGAATGGCGTTCATCGCAGTCAGATATTTTCTTTGTTCTGAAGATGATCCGTAAGGTTCCCGAGGAAGTATCGAATGAGTCTGGCTGATAATGGACCATTCCGAACCCATGTATCGACAAATTTACGTTTAATTTACCAACGATCAGTTATGATTGGAATAATTTCATATCTCTCTTAATGAAGGCTCGTGTTGAAGCAGATACTTCCTTGAACTCATGGAAGATGGAAATGTTTTACATCGCATGTACGGAAATATAATGTACTGATCTTTATCGTTGCACCGTGCATTTCGTAGAGTCATTTAATTAGCACACCAACTAATGCACAAACATAAAATTTTTACATTAAAACATTTAAAATCGCTCCAACATGTTTCGCTCCTAAGATCATCTTCAAGGAGCTACACTGTGCCTTGCGAGAGTCTCACGCAACCTAACACAGACACACACCTATAGTCAGGCGCATTCTCAGCAGCGTACGACTTACACAATATGCCATGCTGCCACAGCACCAAGTTAATATAAGGAAATTAATCAGTGAGTGATTTTAAATATGTGACTTAACAAGGAACAGTGTAGCTCCCTGAAGATGATCTTAGGATCGAAACATATTGGAGCGATTTTAAATGATTTAATGTAACAATTTTATGTATGTGCATTAGTTGGTGTGCTGATTAAATAATATACTGATTTTGGGGACAGGTTCTTTACCGGTCTTCAGGCTTACTTCTCCGAAAACAACTGTCAATACACGATGCTTATTTACACAGTGATTACACAGGGAGAAAACTCCAGAAAATATGTTTATGCAAATTTTATTAGACAATAAATAAGCAAAATACGTAACCGGTCAGCGTCAAAAAGGTGTTCACTCTTCTGGGATTTTACGCAGCTTAGATTGGTACTTGGGTACTGCCTTTCGGGACAAGCTGTCTTCGCCTTGGACTACATGTCCCTTGAAAATCGGACCGATAGATTTCCCGAAACTACGGTATCTAACTAACAACCTTACTTACTTACTCCATGGTGCAGAGTCCTTCTTGAGCAGCTAACTGGTTTGTAACTAGTCAAGAAATTCCCCGTATTTCATGGAACCCGAAGGTTCATTACCGCACTCACAAGCGTCCGCCACCTATCCCTATCCTGGGCCAACCCAATCCAGTCCACATAACCACATCCCACCTCCTGGAGATCCATCCTAATATT
>Ga0131853_10015416_pt1 | contig 13971 bp, 11 predicted proteins | sample TergutLab28metaG_FD_92764 | JGI IMG/M metagenome (GOLD analysis project Ga0131853, IMG submission 92764) | Labiotermes labralis P1 segment gut microbial communities from Petit-Saut dam, French Guiana - Lab288 P1 (version 2) (version 2) | ecosystem: Host-associated > Arthropoda: Insects >... | reverse complement strand
GGCAAAAAGAGGCAAGGCCCCAAACCCCCTACACGCCACCATACTTGGTAACGGGTTAAATTTTGGGCCCTGCCCCCCCCCCCCCCCATCTTCCCCACCCTACAGTCCCAACATCTGGCTCAGTGACTTTGATCTCTCTGGATAGTGAAGAAGTACCTGGCTGGCAAGTGATTTACAACAGATGCCAATGTAAAGCAAGCTATCACCTCATGTCTACAGACATCTAAAAGCTAAGGTACCATGGTAGGACACATGCTTAAATGTTAATGGTGACAATGTTGAAGTCCGTTGTGCCCATCTGCTACAAATGTGCTATGTATAAACTTAAGTCAGAACAAAGTTCTCAGCATTAGAATGTTTGTTACCTTAACTGCTAAAAACTCCTTTAGGTATTGTCAAAATTTATCCACGTCCTATCTGAGCTAGACACATTTAATGCCATTGGTAAGGCTTTGTACATTTGTGAATACCTATTTGATTTTCACAAAAATGCATGTTAAGGAAGTATGTCTTATGCCTTTAAACTCGCAAACACCATTCTAATAAACAGTCTTAGTTCTGTGAAATTCAATGTTCCCACAGCACTTGTCAAGCCGTCCAAGTAGCAGCTACTTGATCCTGACCCAGCATATGACAGGATTACAATCCTTCAAAATGTCAGGAAATATTTATCAGCTGACAACAGCATAACATCCCAGAAAATGTCAGTCTTCACTCTGTTCTGTATATAGTCTGTGGTTACTGTGACTGTTATATTTTCATATCTGTGGGGCTAATTATTTCTCTGAATTACTATACTATATTTGGCAGTGGAATCTGAGCCATACTATCCACCAGACAGCAAAGCCTAGCCTGAACATACTGATAAAAATACCTAATCTACATAAAAATATGAGAAGTAAATTACTGAAGGGAGGAATGCTTTGGACTTATGACAGTTATGTTAAACTACCAGTTATGCTTGGGCTTAATTACAAACTACTGCCCAGGATGTAGGGTTTGAATTTATAGTACCTTATATGCAGTCACAACCATTTGGTACACTGAATGTCAGAAATGATCATTTGTTGAGGAAGAGTGCTTTTTTAAGTGACAGAATTTCACAGTCACAAAGAAACTTGGCATTTCAAGGTGAAGTATGAATAAGGAATGTAATACAAGTGTGCAATAACAAATTTTATTTCTCAGGAAAGAGAGAAATGTACTGTCATGCATGTGCACATTATGTACTACACACAGATAAAAACTGCCAAAAATGTTTTAGTAAGATATGCTTATCTGCAATATACACCACACTCATAGTAGCCCAATCTAATTTCATAATTCCAATTGCACTTTTGTGGCAACAAAATGTATGCTACACTTTTTATGGTTTATATCCCCTTACATGTTTCAGCTTAAGTATGCCACCTTCAAAAAGATTCTATCACAAAGGAAAAGAGGAGGTATATTAACAAAAATACAAATTATCATCCAATACATCACATAAACATGTACGATGTAGCAGCCAGATGTCAGTATATTAATTTAACTAAAAAGTTAATTGCAACTGGTGCTTAATGTTCCTACCTGTAACGCTAAAATTAAATTGAAGTATATAGTCAAAGCCTACATGAACATGTTTCATGCCAATTTATATTTATATGTGCTTGCTGCATGTAGACACTATGCCTATATATTCATCTTCCACCTAATGTGCACCTAAACCATGTAACAATACCCACATTAGGATCAAAGGCCACTGGTTACATCACTTCAACAAGATACTCTGGTGCTAAGCAGTAACATGTGATACGTTTCTCATAAATAATTACACAACCGTTTAGTCTCAAAATGGCTGTACAAATCAAGATTTCAAGTTTAGGCGGTGTAGTTGAAGGCTTCGCTCTTCTGGGACGTTACGTGACATAACTTCGTGTTTGGTTAGTGACGCTTCGGGACGATATCCTGTCCCGAAACATCGATAACAAACCACCAAACTACGCCGCCTAACATCCTGAAATCGTGAAGGCCTGGCTGTACTATTCTTCGTGGGAAGGAACTAATGGGAGTAATGAAAACATCACGCCGTGCAAGTACATTAGACGAGACTGTGAATGTTGGGAAACCACTGCCTACGCCGCTCATGCTTACGGGTTCGGCCCTCAAGAAGAATGCCAAGTTCCTCCAAAACGTCGTTACAACTTTCTATCAAAGCTTTCTACACCCGAAAAACAAAGCCAGATTTAAGCTTCTCGCAGCAGCGTGAACGAAGAGAAATTATCTTGGATGTTAGAGCACAGTTTCCTTCGTTTATCACGGGCTTCCTGCCTCAATCTTCATACCAGCCAAAGCAGAGTGGTCTCTTCTATGCCCAGAACATCTAGCCGTCAAATTGACCATTTCTCTAACCACCGCTTCTCTTTCTCGACGAAGTTACCGGGACACATGTTCAGACATGGAACCAATCAGAGTTGCCAACTGGTGATTATTTTTTCCCATCAGCTACACGCTGAAAACCCACCAGCACCCCACTGCAACCAATATATATGTATATATATACGTTATCCACGGTTTCCAGAAGAAGGCTGGAAGAAGGTTCAGTACTTGGAGAACTGTACACATAAGCTGTTCCAATTTGCTTTAAGGACAGGAATACGAAGTGCATACCGGTTACAGCACTTTTTTTTTACCAAGTCCTGAATGAATTCGTATAAACGAATTCACCACTTCCAACCTCATCCTGTTCCTTGTTTCATTGTTCAACTGGCTCAAAATTCTTTCCACCTCTGTTTTTTGACCAACCGAGACCTTGCAAAACGTTGTTTCTCTATTTGAATTTCTGCCGCTGGCATCACTATAGTCTACAGCTTCAGCGACAGAACTTGTAAAACTCATTAGTATCATCATCGTACATTCTTGCTAGCCATTCAGCTACCTTCGAATTGCGTTAACCATCCGCCACGAAAGTTTTGTACTTTTGGGGGTTTTACTTTACCCACAACTGGTCAGGTTGACGCAACACGCTGAATTCATACCAGTCTATCAATACACTCCGAAGCAAGCCTCCAGCGAACCACAGCCAACTGTGCATGTACGTGTACAGAATTCAATTCCCGGGTATTTCCACACACTAATGATCTGATTGGAACGTGCTGAGGAGGAAATGCCAAACCACGTCATTTGTGCCATGTAACTACTGCATGATTCCAGGCAGAATTTGCTACATGCTTGACTAATCCTACGTAACTGAAGCTATATTTGTGCATTAGTTTCCCTCACAGTAACATTTACAATTCAAACAAGCTAGTGAAAAATAAGGAAATAATTAATTCATACAAAACCTGTCAAATTAAACTACAAAAACTTTAAATCTGCCAAATTTCCCGCTAGCTACTGGACAGATAGAAATTCCCAACCATGCGTAACACCGAGAGTTAGTGGGGAAAAGCATGTTGGCAACACAGAAATTGTCTCCCCCCCCCCTTTCCGCAAAAAAAAACTCCGGTACCCATATTCGTTAACGTGTAATCTACGATATACTGGCCGGTGTTATCCGTGATACAGACTGTGTACAATTGCAGTGTGTCTGTCTGGCATTAAATGGTGTGATATTCAATGCTCAACACGAGGTACGTATGTGGATAAAATTATGTTGGCCCCGTCACCAAAAGCGTCAGAAATCATCAATTAGCTATCTGTCGGGTGGTGCACAAAACACAAGTGAAAGGGACTCCACGTTGAGAAGTTCGATGGAAGTGGGGTGTTGTCATGGTGACTGTAATATACATATTTATTTTAAGAAGGTGATTTGTAGTAGTACCTCACATTTGTATAAATATGCAATGATACGAAATGATTTATAACTCATCTCACATGTCCTAAGTGTGATATTGGCTGAAATGTATGTTATACACGGTCGATATGATCGTAAATTCCTTTGTAGGTTACCGTGTGATTTTCTGATTTTTTTCTTTTCGCCAGTTGCAGAGTTATTAAACTGTCCATATGAAGCCCTGTACACCATGGCTTCTTTTATTCTTCTTATCGTTGGATGCTGTTCAATGTTGGGACAACGAAGAGTTGGAAATATTCGATTTGGTCGAAGAAGTTAACACAAACTTTTACACGCTTTTGGGTGTATCTGAGGTAAATGTGTAAGTCATTTTAGGTCAGAATCCTACCGTAGTTTGAGGATAACCATACACGACAAACGCAAGTCATGGCATTCTAGCCAGTTATAAATGTAGTCCATTACTGAAGCACCTTCACATTTTAATTAAAGATACCGAACCTCGCGGTCCATCTATGTACTGTGATGGACCCGGGTTCAAATTTCGGCTCACATACTTTCTAGGCTAAGACTCTTCATGCTTTTCCACTTTCTCCAGGCAAATGCCCCAATTTTCCCCCATATTAGGCTGCTGCTGTGTCATTTTCATCCATTGTCAGATACTTATCTTCCTTTGATGCTATGTAATGTGACATATTTGAAACATCCTTAAGTAAACAAAAAAAATAAATACATTTTGTGAAATAATATGTATCCAATTGTCTTTCTGTTTTAGAATGCTGATGCATCTGACATTAAAAAGGCATTTCGTCGTTTGTCTCTTGTGTTGCACCCTGACAAAAATGATGCTCCTGATGCTGAAATTAAATTCAGACAGGTAATTATGATTTCTTCTGTTGTGGGAGACTGGAGTGTAACATTTTGTCTTGAATGGGAAATATTATAAAAAGACATTATTAAACTGAGTCCATGTTGTATGTGTCATTTATCATGTTTTGATTATGTGAATTTAATGTGTATTTTGTTCTTGTAGCTGGTGGGAGTGTATGATGTGCTAAGGGATGCAAAAAGACGTATGCACTACGATGAAGTGCTTAAGAATGGGCTGCCAGACTGGCGACAAGCTGTATACTATTATCGACGTGTCCGCAAGATGGGACTGGCAGAAATGTCAGTTATTTTGCTTGTTTTGGTCACAGTGGGACAGTACATTGTTTCATGGGCTGCGTATTTTGAGAAGAAGTACACTGCTGTAAGTTTAGTGATGGTATATGTATCTTAATTTTCTGAGTTTATTTCTTTTAATATTTTCTTAGATTTCAAACACAGTGGTGAAACATCCACGTGAAATACTTACCTCTGAGTGTCTTGCTCTGTTCTCAATGCAGAAGTGTAGCAGGGAACTACCAGACTGGTAAACACTTCTGGAAGGCTAGTCAGTACCGACTGCAAAAAGACTTTCTGTACAAATAAGGCATACAGCAGTATAACCTGTTGACACAGTTAATTTTTTACCATTTTTGTGGTACTGTGAGTGTTTCAGTAAGAAAGTGTGTGCCTTACTTACGTTAAAGCAAGTGCAGAAATAAAAATACATGCTTTAGAAAGTTTTTGGAATTACTCTAGTTTTGTGTAGAGGAAGCTGTTGCATGATGCATGATTCAGAAGGTATTAGTACGTATATTTACAAAATGTGCCAGTTACTTTGTCATGATGTCATCTGCTGTAGCTATGAAATATTTGATGACATGAAAAGATTATGATTATCAGGTAACAATCAAACGTGTCCTGTTGTACCCTTTGTCGAGTGAAAATTTAGGGTTTTAGCTGGTATTGGTGGCAGTAACGAAGACAATCGTATTGAAATAAGGAATTATTGCTGCGTACTAACAAGTATTTTAAGAAATACATTGCCACATTCTGTAATGTTTTTCTTTTACTAGTACTGGAATGGTCTCCAAGAAAGTTATACATTCTGGAATAGAATACAATATATGTGTAAAAATCAAAGTGTACAGCATTCACATTTGTGGTATTGTTTTTCTGTCTTGGTTGTGGTGGGATTCTGATTATATGTTTACCTTTGTGTGGTACATGAACACATGGATGTATGCACAAGCCAACTTTGCACATCAATTTAGTACCTGCTTGTTTCTTCTTGGGTGAGGGCATATAGCACCACTAACATGATCTTGTAAGTGACCGTACTGGTCACCTTCACCTTCACCTTCAGGGTAGGTCATTTGACAGTCTTGTGGGTTTGTTTCCCATGTTTGATACATTCTGGATATGCCAAATGTGGGTGTTATATAAATATTTTTTTCAGAATGTGTATAGGTAACAGATTGTTGAAAGTCATTAATCTTATTAAATTCCATGGGATTGAGCATTTCCTACATTTATGTTGGTCATTATCTTTTTACATTCTTATACAGGTTGGGCCAGAAATATCAGATGGTTTTGGAAATAACATTTTAAGGCAATGTGAAAAACATTTATAAGCACCGTGTCCATGAGAATTTATATTACTCATTTATGTTTGAAAATGACACTTTGTGGTTGACCACCACGTCATTTTCATGATGGAGAGGTCATAATATATATTGTAGCATTTCCTTAGGGATCACTTGAATACACTCACAAATTTGCAGTTTTAAGTCACACAGTTTGGCAGGACTTGTTTCATTTACCTTGCTTTTGACATAGCCCCAAAGGTAACAGTATGATACTGCAAGGTCAGATGGGTGTGTGGGTCAGGTGATATCTGCAAAATGAGAAATGAATCTGCCTGGAAACTTTTCTGAGAACTTGCATGGAAATTTTGTGCTGTGTAAGCATTATTCCTAACATTATCAAGCATGATGACAATCAGTATGGAAGTGTTGATTAGTAGCAAGCTGTTTGTATAATTTTATATGCCTTCAGATGTTTGTGAGCACCTTGCATACCTGCTTGCCTAATCTTGCAATACCAGACTACTTCCTTTGGGCTGTATCTAAAGTAAGGTATACAGAACATGTCCTTCCAGTTGGTGATGAATTACAGCAATGAATTCAGGAGTGTATTAAAGGGATCTCTAAGGAAATGCCACAATGTGTTATGACAACCTTTATATTATGACTGCAGGAATGTACTGAACAACACGGTGGTCACCTACAAAGTGTCATATTCAAACAGTAATGATTAACATTAATTCTAATAACCCTGGAGTTTGTTAGTGTGAATACAGTTTTTCCACTATGCTTTAAAATGTTATTTCATTTCAAAAACTGTCATATGTTATGGCTGACCTTGTACTCGGTATGCAGTGTGTTGCCTTATTGAACAAAACTTAGTGCAGGTTAATTCTGTACTTTTCAACTTCATAGAGAAAACAGGTGAAAGGCGGTTTTACCATGGACAGTTAGCTTTCCTTGTAGATTATTTTAATTTAATTTGGGAAGTTCTGGTGATTTGTTCACTCTGATATTGCATTTTTCTGTTCATACCCTCTTTCACTGTATAATTTATTAGATATTAGTGGTTCAGCTGAAAAATAAGTGTGTTTTGCTTCTGAAATTTAATGTGATAACTGTGTTTGTATCATAACTGTGGAATCATCAAAGGGCGTTACTTAAGCTGTAAGAGTGTTAAGTAAAGGTAAAGGTAGTGGTAAAGTCCCTCAGGTGAATTAAGCAAAACACCATGAAGGCATGTGGTGGAGTAGCAGTATGGCTGCACACACATTCATAACACTAGCAGTAAGTGGAGGTCATCTTCATGTCATAGGTGCTTTGTGCCTGGCAAAAGTGCCTTCTGGTATTCATTGAATATGAGGCTTTGGGTGGCAAGTAGTTCATGTATTGTTTTGAAGGTCCATAGCAGTTCAGACATGTATGTAAAGCATGGATGCCACTTAAAGCACTCACAGAAATCTTCATTAAGGGACTTAACTGGATTGTACATAGATATGAACACACACACACACACACACACATCGGATTGGGATGGAACTATTTCCATCCCAATCCCACCTGCAGCCAGTCAACATAAAGCATGATTATACCAGTTGCTGCTTTTAAAGAGTTGATCCTCCTGATGATGAGCAGCGTGCCTGCTCGAAACATGTAGAGGCTTACTATTGAAATAAATTAACAGAAAATAATGCATCTTGTTGGTTCATGTTATACAGATATATCACAATGCACGGTCAACAAAACATTAAATTTGATAAAACTAGATATTGTAATATAGTGCATTTGTTGGCATGGTCTTGAATTTTGACAATTAGTGCATGGATATGCATAGCACAAAATACTCATGTAGATTTTGTCACAGCCAATACATATGGATAATGTGGAGAAGAAGTTGTTATAAATTTTGTTGTATTTGTTTGATCTAGATTGACAGCCAAATTATTGGTACTGAAGCACTGACTCATATGAGACACCTATGACCCAAAGGGAAATCATTATTCATGGATATTATGAAACCAGTATTGTCAATAAATATTACGAGTTCTGATAAGGCATTTATTTGTGGAGGAATGTTATTCCTGTATATAATGAAAAGTAAGGGTCCTAGAAGTGACCTTCAAATGCCATGTGTTATCATTCCCTAGTTGTGAAACAATTCTGACAAACATTAGATCACTGTTTCAACTTTTTTGTTTTCTGTATATAAATAGGATCTGAACCGATTTGCACATGTTCCTTGAGTGCCATTAAAATGTAATTTAGCTAGCAGTATTTCATAATTTACACAGTAAAAACCTTCATCCAGATGATAGAAAATTCCTCCAACATGCTTTTTCTAATAAAAAGTTTGAATACATTGTATGTTAGCTTTTAGGCAGAATATTCAATAGCTGTCCCATGTCTGAAGCCATATTGCTTTGGGACCAGAATGTTATTAATATGTAACTGTTGGCTGAACATATTCTGCATAACCTTTTCACATATTTTAGGGGAGAAAAAAAAAGCAGTTATTTGTGAAACAGGCTTTGTTATACCAGTTTTGTCTCCTTTTTTGTGCAGTGGTTTTACTTTGGAGATTCTTAGGTGGGAGGGCAGAATAACTGTAAATAGTGAGCAACAACAAATACAGCTCCTTGAGCAAATAAATCTTTACTTACTTTATAATAACTTGATGAGTTCTCCTTATTTTAGGGCATTTATTATACCTTTTGTCACAGCTTTGATGATTGGAATAATTTTAAACACAGGATATTCCCAGGGAATTATTCTTTTAAAACATTGTAGCCTTTTCTTTCTCCATTTGACATAAATTTCCATTTTCATTGTCTGTTAGAAATAAATTCTTTAATACTCACCAGTCAGGAGATTTGTCTAGAAGTAAATGCTGAGAAAACGATTTATGTGGTCATATATGGAGACCACATTGGAGGACAAACCACAAAATAAAGATAGGTAATAAATTGTTTGAAAGTGTGGGACAAGTCATGTGTTTGGGAACAACCCTAATAAATCAGAATTTCATCCATGAAGAAATAAGAGTAGTTTGATGTCTGGCAATGCTTGCCTTCATTTGGTGCAGAATATTCCACTTTCCTATGCATAAATATAAAGATTAATATAAACTAAAATTTTGCCTGTTGTTTTGTATGGATATAGAACTTTGTTTGTCACGTTGATGGGGGAACATAGGCTTAGGGTGTTGGAGAATAGGGTGCTGAGGAGAATATTTGGGCCTAAGAGGGATGAGGTAATAGGAATAGAGAAGACTACATAATGAAGAGCTGCAAGATCTGTATTCCTCACCAAATATTATTTGGTTGTTCAAATCAAGAAGAATGAGATAAGCAGGGCATGTGAAATGTGTGGGGTACAGGCGAGGTACACACAAGGTTTTGGTGGGAAGACCTGAGGGAAAGAGACCACTTCGAAGATGATAGGATGGGAGGATATTAGAATGTGTCTTCAAGAAGTGGGTTGGGGGGCAGGGTGCATGCACTGGATTGACCTGGCTTAGGACAGGGACACGTGGCGGGCTCTTGTGAATGTGGTAAAGAACCTTTGGGTTCCATAAAATGCGGAATTTCTTGAGTAACTGAGGACCTGTTAATTTCTCAGGAACGACTCTGCTGAATGGAAAGTTCGAAAGAAATTATTAAAGTATGAGCTACGTTTTCTGGATCCTTTAATTTTTTATTTCTTATAATCAGGGAGGGGTTCTGTTGAATGCACTTTTACCTCTCCCATTTTTGTTAGAATGTTCCTTGTTGTTTGTACTTGATCATCAGATTTTGCCACTAGTCCACTGCACTGTTGTCTTTGCACCTCTTGTGACTATTCAGGGTTTTACAGTACTCATTATAGAGTGTCTTTAATTTTTGATCATTACTGTTTCTTCTGCAGATGTATAGACTCCTATATTTACAAGACATTTTTATTCCTTGTGTAGGACAGCTATTCTTTCTGTTTGTATTTTATTTGTAGGCTGGCTTGAAAATATTTATGAAGTATACAGAAATGAATTAAACATGTTGTTTGTATCGTCTTTATGCACTGATGCTGATGCTTCATTTTTTACACATATGAAAATTTGTAATTGTTTCACTATTTAGGATTCTTGTTTTCAGCTGTGAAGGTATTTTGTATGTTGAAGTTCTGAGAATAAGTTTTGAAAGTGGCATGTAAATTGTAACACAAGGTTAGGCAGTGAGGCACTGTACAAAGTAACTGTGTTAGTTAATGCATGTCAATGTTTAGTATAATGGACATGATGGCGTAAGAACTTAAGTGCCTTACAACATATATATTCAGAGGATTATGTTGTAAGTTCAAACCAAAAAGTGTTTTGCAAATAGATGCATTTAGAATGTAATTTGAGGATATATAACAGTTTGAGGATCACTGACAAAAATTTAAACAGAATGTGTGCTGTAATGTTAGTAGTCTGAAAGGTTACATAAGACTAAATGAATGGTGCTATATTCAGTGACTCTTTTTGAACTGATAGTATAGACTAGAATTCTGTTTTCAAGGGACATAATTTTGCTCTCTCTCTGCTTGTGTTATTTTCTCAGTAGGCATATATCTGGATTGGGTTTTGTAGTCATCATTACGTCCTGTTACCAGCATATGGATCACCAGTCAAGAGCTTGGACATTAGGCATGGTACAGACATTTCAGTAATTATAGTTATGTTATTTATATAACTAGATTATTATTCTAACTGTAGCCATTTTAACATATTGTTACTGTCTATAGGAACAGTTCCTGAACATGAAATTAAAAAAATTACATAAGAAGCAAAAGAAGGGAAAATATGATGGACCTGCTCTTCCAGAGACAATAGTACTAGATATCCCAACACCAAGGTATGCATTATGCATAATTATAGTATTCACGAGATACTTCTTTCAATTCTTGCCCCAGGGACCAGTTGCTGTGAGTGCAGTTTTTCATGGCTTTTGTCATCATTCCAGGCAAGTGCTGGGTTAGGACATGAATATCTTCTTTCTTACACATCCCATTTTATAATTCATGGTATTCTGCTCACAACCTTTGCAGTTGAGAAAACACTGACACTTTATGTACAGGTCATGAAAAAAATTGTGATTTAAATCATTTGCATTGCATACACATGCCATGGTTAAAGTTGTTTTCAAATAATGTGTCCCTTATGAACGTGTATCAGGTGTGATGGCATTGTTAGTGTTTAATGTGTATAAACTCTGAATTGCTTTTGACCCTGTGGCCCAGGAACAATGATCCTGTTCGTGTATTGGGTTTATCAGTACAGTGGGGTATGCTAGAACGAACGTAATTGAATCTAGACCCTTGTTCGTTATAGCATCTGTTTGTTCTAGTGTACATTGAAATATATGTATTTAGGGGTAATCTATTCTAGGCCCACAGCCTAGAGCAAAGTTACCATCTAACACAACCATTTAAGCAGGAAAAATATAATACAAAATAAAAAATATAAGTGTAAAAATAATATAAAACTAGTTTAACTTTTATGCAATGTACATGTAAATCTGAATAGCATAAACAAGGTGCAAATAGCTGGTAACTGAACTAAACTGATAACTAACCCTTACAAACGATAAAGATGATGACTGACGCTATAATCAAAGCGGGAAGGTCCGACACATCGTGCACACGCATGCTACATCGGCCGATAGTATTCCTCTATGCTCATTGTAGCATCCTGATTTTACTGATAAAAACTGTTCGATGTAGCATACCCCACTGTATTTTCTTTAGTAATTTTAGCCAGAAGCAATCATGTATACAAGTAAAACGTTTTGACAGAGGAAGAACCTATGGTCAGACTTTAATGAGATCCATTGTCAGACATATCTGAGCTTGAATCAACTGATGCTGAAACATACTGACCTCTGGTTTGTGTTAACATTTGCAGTCTCATCATGTAGTGTACAGCAGTGACAGGGAACTTTCAAGTAATTACTGATTCAAGGGACAAAGAGATCAGGGAACAATCTGACAGGGAAACAGTTGATGGATGAAGTAAAAATTTGATAAAACCTCAAATGTAAGATGACTTCTAGGGAGCACAGGATTGATTGTATTTATACAGGGTGAGTCCCGGGAACCTGATTATTTTCAAAGTTAAATAAAAAAGTTGAAGTTTGAATTACATTTTTATTTTTTATATAGAACAGGAGGAAAAAGAATGCCATTTAAGCATTCTACATCACTACTTTTACATATTTTACTTCTTGAAGAGCACATTTTTCAGATGTTTTCCACCATCTTGCCTGCACTGCTCCAGTCTATCATGTAAGGTTCTCATTGCTTCTCTCACCATGTTGTCTGGTGCAGCTGTAATTTCCTCCTCTATTGTGTTCTTAAGCTCATCAATGTCATGTGGTTTTGTAAGTTACATATTAAGACTTGAGGTATGCCCAAAGAAAGTAAACACACACTGAGAAACCAGGAGAATGTGCAAGCTGTGGAATGCCTCCTTCTCTTGAAATAACGAATGTGCGGTGTGCAGCAGTCCACTATTCCAGTGTTACTAAAACATCGTCTGTTAAGCCAGTAACAGATGAACCCGCATCCTGCCTAACTGGCAATGGTACCAACTTACTGCACTTTAAAACTCATCAGGTTCCCCTGACTCACCCTTTAGATGACACTTAGACATACTCCATGTTGTTGGTGCTGTTAATGGAAATGGCCTTATTTAGCTTTTCAATGAGCAGTCAGATTTGTGTCATGGGTACAATGTGGACAAATGAAAAAATTCTTAGAACTTATTCTTTGACAGGACAAGTCAGAAAAAATAATGTGACTACTGATGTACAATATTACAGAAATTACACCACTATTTTGATGTGCAAAACACCGAAACCAACAAAGTAACAGAAATGGACAGAATTTCTTCACTTAGTTACTAAAGACTGGATTGTAGAGTGAAAGGATGGTGGAACCTAATGAGGGGACAGTTCTGTGCTATCACAGAAGAACCTACACCAAAGGGACCATCAATGTACCAACTGAGCAGACTGCTGGGAAATTTTAATAGGTACAAGTAAGAGAACATAGTGGTTGGGGGACAGGAGAAAGACCTATCGAGTGAGGCAGTGTTAGTTGTGGTCTCTGCAATTAAGGCAGAATGACATAAGGTACACTTGTGGCAAAGTAATCCCACCTATTCGTATCTCCTTACATTCTTTTTTTATGGGGATAATCATTACCAGACTGAAGTCCATGAACATTCCGCAGCATATTCCATTAATTACAGTTGTTGTGTCCAACAAACAGCAACACTACAGTTGATCCTGAAATGGCAAATATTGACATGCGGTTGCAATGAGAATTGATAGAGTTTTTGGTTGCTTAAGGCGAGAATCTGACTTGCACTGATGAACATTTGTTTTAGAGTGCATGATGAAGGTGCTGTGGATGCTACTACTGTTTGACAATGGGTAAGACAGATTAAAGAAGCTGAAATAGAGAAGCAGCACTTAATGACATACTTCAGAGTCGTTGTACTTGCACTGCTGTGTTTCCTTCTTGCCTGGCATAACAACAGTGAACTCTGACTGCTATATTGAAACCCAAAGAAGTCTGAATGCTCATCTTCATCAGTTTATTCGGGGGGGGGGGGGGGGAGTTTGGGTGGTTCCCCTCCTTTTTCACAAGTTTGGCGACAAAAAGTTTTTCTCTTGCAAAAAATAACAAAAAATTTTTATGGAAATGTTTCAACAACCCATCCAAACCCTC
>Ga0131853_10015415_pt1 | contig 13973 bp, 6 predicted proteins | sample TergutLab28metaG_FD_92764 | JGI IMG/M metagenome (GOLD analysis project Ga0131853, IMG submission 92764) | Labiotermes labralis P1 segment gut microbial communities from Petit-Saut dam, French Guiana - Lab288 P1 (version 2) (version 2) | ecosystem: Host-associated > Arthropoda: Insects >... | reverse complement strand
GTGTGTACTGCACAGTGTAGAGAGGCACTGTGTGTGTACTGCACAGTCTAGAGAGGCACTGTGTGTGTACTGCACAGTGTAGAGAGGCACTGCGTGTGTACTGCACAGTATAGAGAGGCACTGCGTGTGTACTGCACAGTATAGAGAGGCACTGTGTGTGTACTGCACAGTATAGAGAGGCATTGTGTGTGTACTGCACAGTCTAGAGAGGCACTGTGTGTGTACTTCACAGTCTAGAGAAGCCTCTCTAGACTGTGCAATACACACACGCACCACAGGTAAATATGTTGTCATAACACCGACTTTATCCATGTCAAAGGGCACGATAGAACCATTACTGTAATTTTAGCTAAGCACTATATAAAGCTCACTGATGATGGATCCCTTGTGATCCGAAACATGTTGGAGAAATTGTTAATATTTTAAATATTTTATAATAATTCTAATTGTATCTACGAATTATATATTTGTGCATCTGTTGGATAATAAAGTGTTTTAATCATCATTGATGCACGATACAAACATGAAGATTACTATTCGAATCATATACAAATGCTGCAAGTTAAGTGTACGATCGGTCTGTTTGTTGGTTCATGCTTAATTAATAGCTGTAATTCAGATGTAGATGACGATGCAGTGCAGAATGTGATTTGATTGTTATGAAGAGCTGTGAATTTCCAAGAAATGAAGGAATAGTTTCTATAGTCCTGAAGTTACTTTTATTTGAGAAAGGCCAAGGGGAACTTTTTTCAGGACAGCCGAGACTCGAAACGACTTTAAATCTGCAGCAACTGAAAAGTGAAATTTCATTCTATCCACCTTAGTATCAAACTTATGCGTACTCGCATAACATTCAAACCCGCATGAAGTGCAACATTCTAAACACCCCTTTCAGCAAGATTAAATATGAGCGTCGTAATTTAAAAGCTAATTTCGTACCTTCTCCTGGGATTTTAGTTAACCCACGTATTTTTTTTTTTTACAGTTTCCATTATATTATAATTGTAACATCATATATCGGGTTACGTAACTGTGCTTGGCTTGATGTACGGGGTAGATATAAATGTAGCTGCAGTGGGTCGAATGTAATGAGAACGGATAGCCATGGTGCTGTGAAGAAAGAAGCGACTAGTCTTACAGATTAGGTAATATAGCGGCCTTTTTTAGCCACTGATACGCCGGACCTGTTACAGCATAAATCAGAATGCTCTCCGCCACGCTTCATATTCTGGACAAACATATATTAACGTCACAACAACAAAATTAAGATATTAAAGTTTTAATTGAATCAGTTAATGTAATTTTCTCTGTGGATCTTAGTAATTAATCATTATGCTGCTAAAGTCGAGTATATGGTGAGCTCCTAATAATGCCAGCAGACGTCACATGAGATTTAACTCGGCGTTTAAAGGGTTAACCAACTTAATACACAAATACTTGTTTTATAATAAGTTTATTATATGCCACTACATGTTTCGAACACTATGTGCTCATCATCAGGGGGGTTAAAATTGTATTATACAGCATTTGGTATCATCATACCTGTAGGTACCTGGTGCACGGGACGGCCACCTACATGTGTGATGATACCAGGCGCTGTATAATACAATTTTGACCCCCTGGTGATGATCACATAGTGCTCGAAACATGTAGAGGAACATAATAAACTTATTATAAAACAAGAATTTGTGCATTAATTTGGTTAACATTTAGACGCCTAACGTCAACTATAGTTGACGTACCGCACCGATAATCTCTAAAGTTGCATTTTATATATTTATTCAACAAATATAGGTACCGAATATTTTAAACATGATGTATACTCTCCGTCTTTTTCTCTTCAAAATGCAGTTTGTTTCATAATTCTAACATATTTGGTTCCTGTATTATTCACTTTTTGTATACAAGGTGTGCTAAAATTAAAAAAATAATTCCGGCGCCAAAAAGTCAATTACTAAGATTATACTGAGATGCACGGTCAGCAAAACATCAAACTTTTCCTAGGGATACAGATACTGTAATATAAATTTATTATTTTACATACAAAATTAACTCGTACTGAGTGGCTGGGATCCGACTGTTTCTCATAAAGCATCACCATAACTGATTATCTTCTGCATACTTTATGTTTTTCTTCTCGTCCTGTAGATGACTTTAGTATGTAGCCGAAACTTATAGCCATTCTATTGTTACGTTTATTAAATACTTGTATCTCCTAAAATACTCTTATGTTTGATTCACACAACATTTTTAAACCTAGTAAATTTAAGTTTCCTCACTATAAGTACAGTCAAATGTCGAGTTAGGTGGGCCCCAGACAATGACTGTAATATGCTGTGAAATACTGGCTGTTTGGAGAGTTATGGATGAGTAGGAACATTCGCTGAGAAACCAGCCACAATATTGGTAGGAAAACCTGCCAATGCGCTAATTTATCCACCAAGTTGCGCCGCCCATGAAATTCCTGGATTTGAACCCGGACTTCACGGTTAAGAACCTGAGCCAAATGTCGCAAACATTGCGCAGTTTCTATCAAAATTTTGGACGTACTGTAATTGTCAGTGTCGTCGCCACGTTAATACAAGCTGGCCAGACGCACTTCCGAATTGCGATCGACGTTTAACTCTTGACGTCGTACGCAAGAAGCTGTTAATTTACTGAAAGAGTTATACAGACTGCACTCTCGAGCCTCTTCCCATTCACAAGTGCCGCAACTAATTTTCTCCAATTTCAGCCATTTGTCTGAGTCCTTCAACATGACGCAATCAAGGCATGAGCCTTAACATTCTTTGTTTCTAATTGGGTTTGCTTCGCGCTTTCCTTTCTCTTTCCTACCATCAAATTTCTCTCTCTTTGTATCAGAGTTTCTTTTCAATTCACTCAGTATTACAACGGGAAGAAGTTTAAATATGTATGCCTTGTTCAATTTCATGTAAATTTATAAGGCATTTAGAATTATCAGGAGATTGAGTGGAACATAAGGTATATTTATGAAGCTGTTGTGGCTATATAAGTACTGGGGAATAAATGGTAGGCGTGGAAGACGGGAGTTGGTGCCCACCGCCCAAAACAGGATTAGAGGCTGCTGATGTCGCAATCTTCTGGTTATAGCGAATGTCTGTCCACCCCACCGCTTGCACTTCAGACCGTGCGTGGGAGAACGTAAGTGCTAGCGAGCAGGAAAAAATTATTTAATTTAAAGAAGGCGGTAAATATACGTGTAAGGAGACACTGAGCTGCATTCAAGTTTCAGCATCGTGGGCCCTTTGCAGATGGTCATACCTTTCGATCACTATGGATCCATGTTGTGTTATAGCTCACAATTCTGCGTGTAACGTAGAAGTTATTGACTATTATGGGGCCTGTCGCTTACCGATGCAGTACTGCTGATTTGCATAAATTTATAGGTCATACACAGACTCAAATATTATGTCTACCTTCTTACAACAGAACCAACGAGAAGCACTAATTTCTCAAATTTATTTTGGGAATGGAACTCTACTTGTTTCGGACAGTTTCTCTGTCAATCATCAGGAGTCTAGCACTGTACACAGAGAAATAGGTAAATGTCATGCAGGTTTTGCTGACTGCTTGCTAGTGGGATCAGGATGGATTAGGCACGGAATTTCTTGACCACGTCAAATGGAAAGCTTCATTTCATTTGACTATGAGCGGTATATTTTTCTGGAATGTGACGCCTCCTAATTTGGTAGATAAGTATGTACATGTGTGGCTTTTCGAAAGATAATGACTGAAATGCTGGTATTTGTGCGCCTAATTTTTAAATTTTTGGCTATTTTCACATCTGTATAGTGGTTAAAGGTGATCCTGTGAGATGAAGTTAGCTACTTGATTAATTATTTTAGTTACTTTATTGCTTAGGCACCGTGTATAATATTGGGTATTAAGATGCAGACTATCACAAGGGGAATTCTAGGTTATGTGTAATTCTGTAACTTGGACTATTAAGCAAGTGACGCCAGAAGAATAACAGCAGCATAGATGAAACACATGAGAAGAACAGCAGGATACACTTAGATAGATTAAAAAACAAATGCACAAATTGCAAAGGAGTTAGAAATAACATCAATTTTGGACAAATTACTAGAATACAAAAGAAGCTGTATACAACATATAAATAGAATGCCTCGAAATAGATTACTCAGGGTAATGAAATACTACTCCACTACTCCCCAACTGGCAGATGGAATCATGGTAGACCTTTGAAGAGACTTCTGGATACGTGAGAACGGAACGGGTCAACAAGTGGCCCAACTCCATGAAAGATATATGATGATGATGTGTGATTCTATTTAAAATGGCTCCTTGCAGACAAACGTATATAAATTATGAGTCGGCAGTGTCTTTCAACCGATGGAAATCGCTTGAGTTTTATGAAGTTGAGAGAAAAATTTCCTTATCTTACCTTTTTTCGTGAATATATGACTTTAAAAATAACATTTCTCCTTCTAACTTTGCGTAGGTATGACTGATGGACCAGTGTTTGTAGCTTCTCGGGCTTTGGTAATATTTCATTGTATTTTTGAATTTTGGATTTTAAAAATTTTATGTCGCAGTGTCAGTACTTAAAAGAATAGGTAAATGTTTAACCCTTTTTATGCCAAGTTAAATCCCATCTGTCATATGCTGGCATTATTAGGAGCTCACCATATTCTCCACGTTAGCAGTATAAGGGTTAAGGACCCGAAGCAACGTAGCCGGTACAGCACTAAACTGCGGGCTGGACTGTCCGAGATTTGAATTTCAAAATGTCCGTAAGCGCCCCTCTCAGCCACGTATTCAATTGGTACCGGTGTTCCTTTTCACGGGTAATACGGGCGGAACGTGAAGCTAACCACTAAACTCCACCTAGTACCGAGGTAAAGAATGAGTGGAGCCATACCTCTACAGTAATTGTATGCTTTCGCGGCGTGGACAGGGAAAATTTTACGTTTTTTATGTGGCTAAAAACTGATCATTGAACTGGTTAATTATATGGCCCTGTACATTCGTCATTCTGTGACAGTATAAAGCTCTACATAACTTGTGCTTAATACATGCATTAAATTTATTGGCAGTTTGCCATTAATTCTCACGTAAATTCAATTTATAGGTCTTTTTAAGGAATTAGATATTGTGTTGCCTTGAATAATGGTTTATCGATAAGAAAAAGTCCGAGGACTTGCCATTCAGAAGCTCATTAATTCATAAAACCTGTAGCTAATGTAACTTTTACTCTAGAATTTTCCGAACAAAAACACAATTTAGCTTTCAATTGATTCTCAAAATCAAGTACGACTATTGTAGAACGCGCTCCTGTCGACAGCCTCAAAGGATTTTTTTAAAGACGAAAATTTAAGAACATGTCTATAATATATAATTTATTTTCAATATTGCAACTATAAATTACTAGTTTTTTTTATAACTGATGAACAGCGATCGGTTTTCTTGCGCTTAAACCTAAGTCATTTCGCCACCAAAAACTCTGCCCACTCCAAAATATAGGACAATTAGTTAACTCTTTCGGCAGTCCGTTACACATAATCTTCCAGGCAGACTGGCGTGGCGGTAAGGTTGCGGGTTTGTGTTGGAGTACCTGCTCTCAATCCTTATCCGTTTACCGGAAACGTGAGATTTTCGTGGCCTTCCTTTTTCTACCTAAGCTAGTGTCAGTATTCGCAACTATACCATACCCATCTCCTTCCTAATCCTAACCTACTCGTCATTCCGGTCTCGTGCGATGTTGTACATCTCATGTAATTAAATACCTATATGTGAAATGTATGGGGGGACCGAGGTAGCGCAGTGGTTAAGGTGCTGTGCTACAAATCGGAAGGTCGCTGCTTTGATCCCAGCTGGTGTCACTGGAATTTTTCATTGACATAAAATCCTTCCGATCGCACTATGGTCCTGGGGTCGACTCAGCCTCTAACAGAAATGAGTACCAGGAGCATTTCCTGGGGGTAAAGGTGACCGGTGCTTAAAGCTAACAAACTTACCACCATCCTGTGCCGTTGTCATGAAATCTGGGAACCTTAACTTCCTGGAACCCTCTGGACCTGTCCAGGTCTGCAACGGGACTGCTTTACATTCATGTAAAAGGTAAAGGTAAAGTGATCCCGTTACAGGCTCGGTGTGGTCCAGAGGGTGGGTAGAGGTATAGCTCTACTCTTCCATGACCGCGGCAGAAGAAGGGGTGAGTGGTCAGCAGCACGCCCCGGCCGCACTTTACCCCCGGGAAAGACCCGGTACCCATTTTACTGGAGGCTGGGTGGGCCCCAAGACCGGTCTGGACGGGCGGAGAATATTCGTCCCCACCGGGATTCGATCCCGGACCGTGCAGCCCGTAGTCAGTCACTATACCTACTGAGCTACCCGACCTACAAATACTTATATGTAAATTCGTTAAATAGCCCTATAAGAAAAGCAAAGAAATGTCAGGGTTAATGGCACTTCAAAACTCTGTTAGAAACGCGTTTATATTTCTGTCTTTCTGCTTTGCACCTGCAGTACAAATATAAGTCATGGAAAATTTGGAGGCGGAAATAACAATAAAGTCTTTCCAAATATTTAGTTGAAATTAGGTACCGTGTCCTTTAAATTGAAGTATTTTTTTTTCAATTGTTTAAAAAGGTATGAAAACTAAAGATGTTGAATGAAATTTTTTTTGTGTGTTGCAACGACAAGGTGATGCGCGCAAATGAATGACATCAGCGCAAGTGTTTCCATCACAACCCAAAAACTTACATCATTCCGAAATAAAGTGATTATTTTACGTGAATTCATTGAGCACAAACTTTACGTTTGTAATGTCGTGACTGACTGTTGTTACTAAGCGTTTTTCAGAATTTTCTGTAGGCATTTCCACAAAAAATGGACATACTTACTGGCGAGCAGTCAGAAGTAACAAGACAGGCAATATACGTATAACGTAACACCGAGGCGTCTTCTTGCAACCACTGTTGTAGCGTACAAGCAATAAGTATTACATATTCTGAGTGTGTGCCTGTAGACCTAGGTATGCAGCATGCAATGTGCATGCATCGTATTGTCGTCTGTGGTCTGCCCGGCTCTGCAATATTTTTTCACATTATCTCATAATCGGCACGATTTTTTTTAAAAAGAGTGTTTGAATGTAAAATGTGTGTTTTGATTTTCTCTACAGTTTTTGCCCGAAACATTTCTTACTTTAATAAGGAGTGAATGAGATGTGATCAAAAAATATATATCGGTCTTCATGTAAAGTAAATGCTATTTTTTGTCAGATTTTAATTTAAACAAACCTTTTCTTGACAGATTTTCGAAAATTTCTCAAATTCCAACTTTTATGAAAATCCATCCGGTGGGAGCCGAGTTATTCCATGCGGACAGACGGACAGACGTACAAGCATGACAAATCTAATAGTCGCTTTTCTCAATTTTGCGAAAAGCGCCTAAAAACCGATACAATAATAGCACATCTCATTTTTAAATTTAAACATGGACGTTCTTTGTAAAGCAACAGCATTTATAAGTAACGTTCTTCATATAACTTATACTGAGTGTAAGTCACCGGCAGGTAAAGAAGCAGGCTATAGCATACATATTAGTGGCTGTGCCTATCCAAGCTACCGCGTCAGACAGAGGGACGAGGAGATAGGACCGTTCATTCTCTACGTTGCGCTAGGTGGAAGTTAGTGATCAGCATCACGCTAGGACGGCTTTACCTCCTAGGTAATTAATACATTACACATTGATTAGGAGGCTGGGTGGGTCCCTCAGCCGGTCCGGATATCTTGGAGTATAGATAATTCACTGGCCACTGTCAAGAATCCAAACCCACATCGAATGTTTGTAGTCTGTGAATTACGAAAAAGTATTTTTCATAATTTCACTTTCTTTTTTGACATTCAGGTTCGTGATACATTCTTATAATAATAATAATAATAATAATAATAATAATAACACATGCCCAAGCCAGTGTATGCAGAGGGAGACGTCACAGTGTTGTGGAATCAAGCAGTACATACGGACAGAGAAGTTACAGCAAATGGGCCAGATACAATAATTAAAAAGAAAAAAGAGAAAACCTGCACACTGATAGATGTGGCAATATCTGCAGACAAAAATGTTGTGCAAAAGGAATCGGAAAAGAAGTTAAAATACAAGAGTTTATGTGCAGAGATACAACGAATGTGGAACCTGAAATGTGCGACTGTACCAGTAGTAATTGGAGCCACTGTAATAGTAACGAGAAGCTTAAGGAAACATTTGGAAGCTGTACCGGGAAAACATTCGATAGACTCACTACAAAAGACAGCTACACTTGGAACATCACACATAATACGGAAAGTACTGCAGTGTGAAGCTTGAAGCCTGAGTGGTGGGGATCACCGCTGGTTCAAGAGAAGTACCAGGAAGATAAGGCCTGTGACAGGAGACACCCATATCAAATAATAATAATACGATAATATAATATAATATTGTGTAATATAATATAATATTTTTAATAAATGACTTTTGTGTCAATAGTAGAGCGATCGTGACCTTCAGTCTTGCACTTCAGTCATTCGAGAGTGAAAGCTGAAAGGAAAGCACCGACACTCAGCTGCGTGGGTTCTTGATTGTTTTGGCACTGTGTACGTCACATTTGTGCTTCAGTGAAATGCAGTTCTTTTTTGCTTCAGGTTTTGCTTCGTAATATGAGCTAGAGTGATTTCGGATTCTCTGGGAAATATTACACATGATATATGTTCTGTCATCACCCCCTCACCCCCCGACATGCCCTGTTTCAGAATGAGAATTTTAGAAATATAAAATGAGAGCAGAAGGTAGCTCCCTATCCATGGAAAATTTTAATCTCTCTAGGTCTCTTGACGGAGAGGATTAGCATAAGGCTCTCGCGTTTGTTAGGTACCAGAACCCAATTCATATCCCAAACATGTATGATTTATTACTCTCTGAAGTACACACGGGAAATGGAACTATTAAGCTCATTGAAGAATTTTTTTTTGTATTTGTATTGAATAGGGTGTGGAAGAGAATATTTGAGCCTAAGACAGGCGAGGTAACAACGGAGTAGAGAAAAATACATAACGAGGAGCTTAATGATCTGTACCCCTCATTCAATATTATGCCGGTTTTAAAACTGAGAAAAATGAGATGGGTGGGACATGTAGCGCGTATGGGTGAGGGGAGAGGCGTGAATATGGTTTTGGTAGGGAATCTGGAGGGAAAGAGACCACAGGGGAGACCCAGGCGGAGATGGGAGGATAATATGAAGATGGATCTTCAGGAAGTGAGATGTGGGGTTATGCACTGGATTGAGCTGGCTCAGGGTAGGGACAGGTGGCGGGCACTTATGAATGTGGTAATGAACCTTCGGGTTCCATAAAATGTGGGGAGTTTATTGACTAGCTGCAAACCGGTTAGCTTCTCAAGAAGGATCCTGCTCCATGGAGTAAGTAAGTATTGTATTGAATATGTCAGGCGAGTGTTGAAGCTGCAGGACCTAAATTATATCTAGTCACTTTGTTCCATGTCCGTCTGTAAGCAAAAGCCATTCTACCGTGCATCGTGCAAGGTTACATTACCTCCTTAGTTGAAACAGAGTGAATAAACAGGGGTCGTATCCTGGCTTAGTTGGTTAGTTTCCGGTCCGTCATCTCGGAGACCCTAATTAAATCCCAGGACATTCCACGTGGTGGAGAAAGTACTGTGGTGCTGACAAGTCCTTAGCCCGACCAGGTCGGAAACAAGCTGCGCCTGTCAAAAGTGTGATGGGCAGAGAAATGGATTGATTTGGTAGGGTAGGGACAGGTGGTGGACTCTTGTGACTGTGGTAATGAACCACAAAGTTCCATAAAACACGGGGAATGTAGCTTGTTTCCTTCCTGGTCGGGCTAAGGACTTATCAGCACCCCTGTAGAATTTGGATTGGTTTTTTTCTCCGAGTACTTCGGTGTTTTCCTGTCAGTATCGTTCCACGGACGTTCCATGCTCTTTTATTCACCTATTACCCACGCTGTACAATGTTAGAAAATAGCTTCCTTACATAACACAAAAAGTACTTAACCCTTTAAACGCCGAGTTAAATCCCATCTGCTATTTGCTGGTATTATTAGAAGCTCAACATATTCTCCACGTTAGCAGGATAAGGGTTAAACAAACAATGTGGTATATGACAGGAGTGCCAGAGTATCTCTGATTCGTGTTCTAAATGATATATGACCGTTCTGCAGTTCGTTGTCAGGTACAGGTCTTTACGTGCATATTTTGGAGATATTTCGTGTAGGGTGAGTTACATGTGGCGATCCCTGTCCATTTTAAACGGAATTTAGAAGAGGCTATGGTATATTCGATTGCAACATTGAATTTCTTGACAATGGAGCAACTTGTAGCACATCACTGCTAAGTAAAAGAAATTTTTCTTCGTCCTAAAACACATACACCACACTATATACACCTTACGTTTCGAAAGCACTGCTTTCGAAAAGTATTATGTGTGTAGTGTGGTGTATGTGTTTTTAGACGATAAAAAATTCCTTCTACTTACTAGTACAGTGTTACAGGCGGAGGAATACCTCCATACACACTCCTGGAATAATGCCTAATTCAGGAGATGGCCTTCATGGGTTTTGGCGTGGTAGATTTTATTCTGCTTAATGTCCATCAGCCAATTAAAAATAAACATCGTTCCTCTAGTGCCAGGCTAGACCACTCGGTTGGTAGGAAGGGTTCGTCACTTGTTGCGGAATCCTAAAACAGAATTATGAATTTTTTTTCGTGTTTACCCGCAGTATTTCAATCAATAAAATTTATTTGTTTAGTCTCAAATACATTTATTTCGAGGTGACTGTTTGCTTTAGTCTCTTCTACCCGTACACATCCACTGTATTTGTTTACCAGTCCATGTAGTTTATCTTATATTGTTTGTTTTGTATATGAAAAGTTAAAACTATCAGCACTCTAGACAAACAAACGAATACTTCATAGCAGAATTAAAAAAAAAAAACTTTTTTTTTTGGCGAGGAAGAGAAAAATTAGAAGAAAAGAGTATTCTGGATACGTAGTATTTGCAAGAAACCAGAACGATACGTGGGGAATTCTAATTTATTTTGTACAGAATAATCAGGAAGTGGGGGGGGCAAATATTTAATATTTTCAGGTTGATTTCGGAGGGCTTAGGCCTGTGTCTCTCCTATATGTGTTGGGACCTTGTTTATCCAAAGAGAGTACGATCAATTTACCAGTGAGTGAGCAGTAACCACCGGCAGGACGGGGAAATGCATTCCCGTCCAATAATCCGTAACGGAATAGCCGAACACCCTTATGTCCGGTAATGATCAGTGGGCGTTACTGCATACGCGATGACACGAAGAATAATTTCATTCTGTACTGTCCGATGCGTTCCAGTGTGCGCTGACTTTAAAGCGTAGTTCAGTTCTTTCTAAAATCCTGAAAAATGACTGTGTCACGTATTGCCTAACTAATGAGGTATGATTTGTTGACGTTTTGCTGACCGTGCAACGCAGTATATTTATCTCAGTATTTAACCAAGTTGATGCATGCAGAGGCATGAAATAAAACTTATTGTGAAACAAATTTTGTGCATCAAGTTGGTTAAATACTAAGATAAATAATGAGGTATGATTTATTACTCTTTCCTTTTTTTCCGGAGAAAACTCAGATTTAAATATTTAAAAGCTCTTATAATAGAAATAAAAGGAACTAATTTTTGCAGGTTTTGTTTCAATTTGAAGAGCTGAAGAAGGAATGATTTTCAAGGTGTTCGGATTCGGATTATATATAAGCCACTTCTATGGTTAATTGAAAAAAGTTTCTTGTACTTAGTTTCTGTGACGAAAGTTATAAGGATATTAATCTTTAGGTGCTTCATCCCCGATAAGCAATTGGAAGGGGGGGGGGTACGTCAAAACACAACTGTCTTGTATCCTGCTTATTATGCTGACGACGACATGTTTCGGCCAATGTGAGCCATCTTCAGGCCACAAAAATATATATAGAGTAAAACTATACAGAGTATGATCACAGTATAGGTGCATATTCCAAACTTTCAACAAGATCTCGTTGTCGGTTGGATTATACATATTGAGCTAAAAGTACCTCTTCTAAGTAGAGTATAAGAATTTGATGTGTGTATATATATATATATATATGTAATTAAGTAATATCTAGTCTTACAAATGTGCATTAAGCTAAACTGTAATATTACAATCTAGCTTAATGCACATTTATAAGACTAGGTATTATTTAATTATATACATATATATATATATATATATATATATATCCATTCTTATACTCTACTGTAGAAGAAGTACTTTTAGCTCAATATGTATAATCCAACTGACAAAGAGATCTCGTTGAAATTTTACAATATGCACCTATACGGTGATCATACTCTGTATAGTTTTCCTCTATATAAATTTTTGTGACCTGAAGATGGCCCACAGTGGCCAAAACATGTCGTCGTCAGCATAAAAAATAGCACACAAGACAGTTGTGTTTTGACGTACCACACCCTCTCCCTTATAAGGATATTATTTTAGCGGTGCCAGTGTTTAGTTATTGTTGTTGGTCTGGGAGAAGATTCTAGTTTGTTTGTTAACTATGTTTCGGCAATAGAAGCTGTCACTTTACCAAGACTATATGTTGTTGGTGGTAGATGGATGGATTGAGTCTGGAGCATTGGAGGAATGATAGTGATGCAGGAGGATGCAGGTTTGACGCCTCATCAAGGCCACAGGGTAGACATAACATTACTGTGTCTGCGTGTCCCTACAGGCCAGTGCCCCCCAGGACTTCCATTCCTGTGTTTGTGTGATTCTCGTTTATAGACATCTGGTGGAAATCCCTGGACATAGGATCATCCCACCATACGATACCTACCTATATAAATAGCGTGCGTTTGTGATTCGAGTGGGATTCGAATCACAGGTCGCAGTTTTCGTGTCGCTTAGGGCACTGTCATTCGCGTTTCCCAGGGTAACCGTTGTCATCAGCCTGCATAAAACATGTGCCTATCTGAATTCACTTCTACCGTTGAATCTATCATATTCTGGCGTCCTTTCGTTATTTTAGTATAAGGGAATACAACCTGACGTTGTGACGGTGAGAGAGTGTTTTCTTTCTTAGAAATTGTTGAAATAAATGGACCATTTTTATGAAACTTTGTACGGACACATACCGTTGGAAGCCAACTTTTATACATACTTTTCAGAGTTTACCATATTTGATACCAAATGGCAGTTAAACTGAGGGATGGAAGATTATTTGAAACCATTCTGCTGAAAACATTATTATTATTATTATTATTATTATTATGGGACCACGATAGCAGAATGGTTAAGGTGCTGCGCTACAAATCGGAAGGTCGCTGGTTCGATTCCTTTTGGTGTCATTGGAATTTTTTATTGACATAATCCTTCCGATCGTAATATGGCCATGGTGACGACTCAGCCTCTAACAGAAATGAGTACCAGGAGTATTTCCTGGGGTTAAAAGCGGCCGGTGCGTAAGGCTGACAACCTTACCACCATCCTGCGCCATTGTCACGTAATCTGGGAACCTTAACTTCTTGGAACCCTCTGGGTACCTCGGGACTGTAATGGGACTGATTTACCTTTATTATTATTATTATTATTATTATTATTATTATACAATATATACAATATATATGTCTCCTGTCACAGGCATTTCTTCCTGGTACTTCTCTTGAACCAGCGGTGATCCCCAGCACTCAGGCTTCAAGCTTCACATTGCAGTACTTTCCGTATTATGTGTGATGTTCCAAGTATAGCTGTCTTTTGTAGTGAATTTATCGAGTGTTTCCAAATTTTTCTTTAAACTTCTCGTTACTATTCCAGTGGCTCCAATTATTACTGGTAAATCGTACATTTCAGGTTCCACATTCGCTGTATCTCTATACACAAACTCTTGTATTTTAACTTCTTTTCCGCTTCCTTTTGCAC
>Ga0131853_10015414_pt1 | contig 13973 bp, 11 predicted proteins | sample TergutLab28metaG_FD_92764 | JGI IMG/M metagenome (GOLD analysis project Ga0131853, IMG submission 92764) | Labiotermes labralis P1 segment gut microbial communities from Petit-Saut dam, French Guiana - Lab288 P1 (version 2) (version 2) | ecosystem: Host-associated > Arthropoda: Insects >... | reverse complement strand
TGCAACGATAAAATGGCAGTGCGCATGTTCCGCGCTCAGTTACGATTGTGTCCTGATTGCGGCCGGTTGGAGGAGCAGCAGTCATGCAAACCACAACTATAAATAAGGTACGTAGACTCATATTCTTTCAGTTGAAAATGTCTCTGTTAGTGATTGATTTCACATACTTGGAAGGGAGAGATGGTAATATCGTCGTTAAGGATTTAGCGGCTGTCGACTTCCACAGTAACAGGGTTGCGTCATATTTATTTAAGATTCCGTACGTTTGGAAGTACGTACCAATGTTTAACGCACGAATAAATGAAGCTATTGACCGCGGGTGTATTTGGAATGATGGTGATGTACTGTATTGAGAGCTGGAGACTGTGGTACATCGCGAGGCATCATCCGCTGTTGCAATCTGTTGCTTCAGACCCCAGAAAGCACAATATATCAGCGGACTTATTGAGCGTAACGTTATTGACATCAATCAGCTTGGATGCCCTCCACTCACTGACATACGTCTGACAGCCATCAGCTGCACGTTTACATGTCACAACATGTCTAAAAATTTTTGTGCGTTCCGGACTGCCTATACATTAGCGCAATGTCTCAAGTTTCATATTTTTACTTTACAGTATGCAAAGTGCCCTCCTCAACCGGTATTTCATTAATGTATTACAGATGACTGCGTAGGGTTTACTTCGAGGTTCCTACTACCTCAACGAGCAACAAACAAAGCACGTCTCCATCTACATCGATGATGATAACCCAAAACCAGATGTGAACACTGAACCTCCTTCTATTCACGCAGTTGTTAAACGAGATGCAGTGGTTCATTCTGGCGACATTAAAAAGTGATATGCCCAAAAATGAAAAGCACGAACTTGGTGACCCGCAACATACCCTGTCAGTGTACTGTGGACGGTATATCCGCATCACGATTGAGAACACTCAAGTGCTTCTAAGTAAAATAAATTGCCAGAGCTATTGGAATTGGTAAGTGCTTGCATAGACAGAGAAGTGATCAAAAACGGTAGACTCCAAGAAGACTTGCAGATTGGCGCAAAAAGTGTTTTGAATCCAAATCATTTTGTACACCTGCGGACATAAATGCCATTGATTTCAATACATTTTGGAATGAAGTAAAATATAAAATCACGTCTTTTTTTGATGATAAATGATGCGTATAAGTGTGGATGTATGTATGCATTTATGGAATTGAAATAATTAAAAAAGTACATTTTATGTGTTTGTAAAATGTAAATTGTGTGTGTTTATTTATTTCCCTTATACCTGGAACCTTTATAATATAGATGGTTAAAGCCGCAGGATTCGAAAATAAAATCTTACCGCTTTAGCCAAATCTTTTCTAGAAACACAAATTGATATAATGTTTAATTTAAAAGTACCACGCATGTAGCCTTATTGAAAAATTTAAATTTAGCGTGCTAGTAGCCATTTTGGAAAATGATAGACTTCGGTTATACCAATTTTAAAATGGCGGTAATTCAAAATGCCGGAAAGCGCCAATTCAAACTTAATATTAGGTTAAAAGAAATAGAATCTTACCGCCCTGGCATCCATGTTGGAAAATTGCGGACTTGTGTTATAGCAAATTTAAAAATGGCGCTCTTTTAAGGAATCGAAATAATTGCCGGCGTCATACTGTCTACCATAATTAGATCACCCACAACCTGTGTTTACGTACTATATCATGTCAGCTAAGTGGGACTCTAACACTAATGGATATGGCCTGAGGCATGTACAGGTGTCCAAAAGGATTTGGGATATTATCTGTGCAAAGGAATTTTAATGGGTTATGCTGGGCGCTGCTCTCTGTTCTCCGGATTTAACTCTGCTGCATGTTCAAACCTTCTTACCCTCGGGGTAAATACCAAACGTCAGATTCGGTGGTCATGCCCGCTGTCGCATTTAAAAGTAGCGTGCTATTGCAACCATATTGTAAGAAGTTAGGTAATAAATGAAAAATACCAGGCCTATTTTAAACACTGCTCTGGGTGTTATATTAAAAAATTCACGCGTCCATCTTTTTGTGAGATGGCGCCAAACCTAATAAACGTGAGTTTTCCCATTTAAAATAATTGCGACCAAGTGCAAAATAATTTGCATAATTGCACACCAATAAAGACCTTCAAAATATTATCATTTGCATATCGAAAAAAGAACGCACGAATATCAAGTACATAATTTGCATATCAATTACTTTATTTGTATATTAATTAGGGCTACCTATTTTCATTACCATAAGGTTAGTCACGCAAAAATTGGGAGGAGCCGGTCTGTGACACATATGTTGGATGGTGGTGTGCTTTAATGTGATTGGCCGCTTTTTGTAGGGTGCTTTGATGTGATTGTTCGCTAGGTGGTAGGGTGTTTTAATGTAATTTGTCGCTTTGTGTGGGCGTTTTTATGTGATTGGTCGCGCAGAAAAGGGGAAGTGTTGGTGGTGGGTGGTGCTTTATTTTAATTGTTGCAAGGAAAGTACGGAAGGGGGCGTGTTTTGCTACGAATGGTCGCGCAAAGAAGGGGAAGTTTCGGTGGTGGACGGTGCTTTGCTGTGATTGGTCGCACAGAATTGTGGGCGGAGCCTTGCCGTGACGTCAGATGGTCTGTGGTGGAGGAGCTTTGGTGCGATTGGTCGCGCAGAAAATTAAGCGGAGCATCCCCAACTGCAAGGCTATCCACTATCGTGAGACACCTCCTCAAAGATTAAGTCTACATTACTGATGAAGAGCCTAATAAGTTTAATGCTGCCATTTTATCATTTTCCCTGCTTTATTCACTCACTTCAGTATTCCTAGGTGAAACCTACCACCAGATACTTTGTTTCAAGCCCTAGCTTCACAAAAACAGGCCTAACCAGCGGCAGCCCCAAATAACAATAATACATATCTTGCACTGCGTAACATAAAATTTATCAATACGTTCCTTAGGTCAAACTGTGATATTGCTTCATGGTAAACGCATAATTGTAATTTTATTTACGCCCATAATGATAGTACGGCCTTCTCTCGCACAATTTCAAGAAAACTGAAACTCACTAGAGAATTCGGTTAATATTTCTTATACAAAATTCTATTCAAATATGGTAAAAAATGTGAAAGAAATACATTGAAATTTATTTACATCTTTATGTACAATACCAGTTTCATTACCAGAGAATTTACGAAATGCGCACTGCAAGAAGAATTTTTTTAAGAATTTCTATTATCTAATTTCATGAAAATTCATCGAAAGGTTCAGTCTCAAATATTAGGTCGAAGACAGGCGGACGGACGGACGGACGACATAGTTTCCGCAAAAGCGTTTTTCCTCTTAGTAAATAATGATTAACAATAGCAACAATAACAGCACTAAACCTGATGCATAAAACAATCTTGCACGAGTACAACAGACGTCCACTTCAACATGACCGTGGGTGAGTGGATCAGAATGAATACACGGGCCGACCGGAGCTGAAACATTATAACGCTGAATGGCAGAAAGTATCACCCTGCCTTTGCAATTCATAATGATAGTGGAGCCAAGCTGAGGCCTTTGTGCACAGCCACTTTAAGGCAGCTCGTAAATATTGGACGGTTTTCCATCAAAAGTATCTTGTTTTGCACCTGCTTCCGGATTGTGTTTCCTTCCTGTGCGCCGGCCTTTAAAATTATACAGTTCTCGACCTTCTCAGTGCCGTTTGTTGCATCACAAGCGAATTCGTTTAGTAATATCCGTGGGGCATGGTCTTTCAGAAAATACAGTATATCAGCTAGTCGAGAAAATTATTAATCCTGAGGTTAATTACAATTATCGGGGGAGCTCGCCTCTAAACTCTGTCATCAGTTTGACAAATCCACTATCCAACTTCCTCTCCCATTCTATAAAATTTAATCGAAAATAATATCAGTGAATAGTTGAAAGAATAACAGGGGAAATAAATAACCATGGACACAAGATATACAAATAACGTTTTAGATGGGAAGTCTGTATGGATACGGTCGCTTAGGGCATGGAGCAAGATTTTGGAAGATAAGATTAAGATGTTCCACAAAGAGAGAGTCCGTCAGGATTGGAGGAAGAAATAGCTTAGATGGCGCCGTAGGAGCGCTTCGCGTTAGGGGTGTTGGTAATTAGGTTCTGCTTTATTCTGTCTGTAAATGGTTCCTGCTAATAGAGGTTTTAATATTTTAGGGACAAATGTTACACGCTATCTTTTGATTCAACTCTAAATCAGTCGACCAATCAACGACACACTAATGTATATATTATTTCGATAAGACAACAAAGACCGATGTCAAGTACAGAAAGGCAGACTAAGTCTGCACATAATTATCTCTCTTCATCGAACGCAAATTATATGCACCATCTCTAACACACAACGTTAAATAGTTTAACTAATATTCCAATTTGTTTCGGCGCTCGTCTACGCCATAATCAGGCAATTCCTTCCAAACTGATAAACAATTCAAATATTTTGGTTAAAAAATTTAAAAAAAAGTCTATTGTAAGAATGCAGACTTCATAAAGATACACAAATTTTGCGAATTGTTTATCGACATGAAGACTAGGGGAATTCTGTATCGATGTAAAGAATTATATAGTTTGTATAGATTTGAAGACTGTAATAATTCTGAACAACTATGTGACAACTATCCGGATTGTGAATCAATAGGAAGTGTACGCGAATCGAATACCGAAGGGAAGACTATGGAAATTGTGTATCGGCGTGAAAAATATGCAAATTGTGTATCGAAATGACAACAATACGAATTGTATATCGATGTGACAATTATGCGAATTGTGTTTGGATGTGAAGTATCTACAAATTTGATATCGATGTGATAATTGTGCGAATAGTGTATCGATAAAATATCTATGCGAATTGTGTATCGATGTAACGTCTATGTGAATTTAGTATTAGTGTGAAGACGCTGCGAATTGTGTATGGATGTGACAACAATTCGAATTATTTACCGATGTGAAATTTATGCGAAATTTTTATCCCGGTGACAATTGTGCCCACTGTGTATTGAAATGACAACGATGCGAATTTTGTATGTATGTGACACATATGCTTACTGTGAATCGATATGCATAATATACGAATTGTGTATCGATGTGGAGACAAAGAAATTGGTTTCGATGCGACCAACATGCGAATTGTGTATCGAAGTGACAACTGTGCGAATTTTGTATAAAATTGAAGACTTTTGGAATTGTGTATTGATATTACAACTATGCGAATTTTGTATCGATGTAATAAATATGAGATTTGTTTATCGAAGTTACAACTATGCGAATTGTGTATCGTTGTTACACGTATGCGAATTGCGTATCGATGTGAAAATTATGAAAATTTTGTATCGAAGGGTAGTCTACGCGAATTGTGCTTCGATGTGACAAATATGCCAAATGAGTATCGATGTACAGTTTTCGCGAACTTTTTTCCATGTGAATAATACGCGAAATCTTTATGGATGTGAGAAGTATGCGAATTGTTTATCGGTGTGAAAATATGAGATTTTTTTTTCGATGTGAAGACTATGGGAATTGAGTATCGATGTTACAGAACGCGATTTTTGTATCGATGTGAGAAATTTTCGGGTTTTGTATCGTTGTGAAGTCTATGCAAATTAATTATAGATGTGACAACTATGCGAATTTTGTACCGATAAGAAGAATATTCTAACTGTGTATCGATGTTCAGTCTACGCGAATTGTGTATGGATGAAAAGTCTAGGCGAAATGGATATCCATGTGAAGAATATGCAATTTTGTATCGATATAAATTCTACGCGAATTTAATGTCGAAGTGAAGACTACGTGAATTGTGTAACAAGACGAATTCTACGGGAATTTTATATCGAATTGAAGATTATGAAATTTGTGTATCAATGGGAAGTGTAGGCGAATATTTTATCGATAAGATAACTATGCGAATTGTGTATCCAAGTGAAGTCTACGCAAATTTTTTATGGAAGTGATGGTTATGCGTGTATTGATTCGATGTGACAACTATGCCAATGTTGTTTCGATGTGACTACTAGGCGAAAATTTTATTGATGTAACTACTGTGCGAATTTTGCACCAAATTGAAAATTACGCGAATTATGTATCGATGTGAAGACTATGAAAATTTTTATTGGTGTGTAGTCTACGTAATTTGTGTTTCCACGTGTGGTTTCCTCGAGTATTTTTTATCGATGTGAAGTCTACGCATATTGTGTATCGATGTGAATTCTACGAATGTTTTGTATCGGTTTGAATTAAAAGCGAATTATGTAGCGATGTAAAATCCCTTCGAAATATGAATCGATGTGAAGAATATGAATATTGTGTATCGAGGTGAAGCCTACGCGAATAATATTTCGAAGTGAATTTTACGCGAATTTTGCATGAATGTGAATTCTATGCGTAATATGTATGGACATGAAATCTACGCGAGTGGTATCCATGAAGTTTCATCCCATATTATTAAAAAGCCTCGGCTTTCGACTATAATTTTTGCTGCCATCTTAACGGTGGCAAAACCCTACGGTTTGGTAATGTGCCGGCGTAAGGTCTGGTAGGGGATCCTCTTTCTCCCTACACCAAAAATGTAAGGCTTCAAGAGAGGCCTAAATTGAATGGGTGCAAGAGGGGCATAAATGTGAACCTGCGCACTTCTCGTTCTTGAGTGTATAATATTAAAAGGGAAACTACCACCGTACAGTTTGGTAGCGTTGGCTGCACCAGGACGTGTTTGTAATGTGCCCTCGTACGGTCTGGTAAGCGAACCTCTATCGCCCACCACTACGCCAAAATGTATGGGTGCAAGAGTGGCCTAAGGTGAATGGGTGCGACAGGGGCCTAAATGTGACTCGAGCACTGCTCGTTCTTGAGCGTATAATATTAAATGGAAGGCTGCCGCCCTACAGTTTGGCAGCGCGGCCTCCGTGGGGACTGATAAGGGGTGGGGTGCAAGAGGGGCCTAAATGTGACCCGCACACGGCTCGTTCTTAAAAGTATAATATTAAAAAGGGAAGTTTGCCGTCGTATAGTTTGGTAGCGCGGCCTCCTTGCGGACTGGTAAAGGACTGTGTGCAAGAGGGGCCTAAATGTGACCCGCGCACTGCTCGTTCTTGAGCGGATAATATTATGAAGTGAAGGTTGCTGCTGTACAGTTAGGTGGCGCGGTCTTCGTGCGGACTGGGAAAGGATGGGTTGCAAGAGGGGCCTAAATGTGACCCGCACGCTTCTCGTTCTTGAGCGCACAATACTAAAAAGGGATAAGTTGAAAATATTTGCCCTCCGTACAGTCTGGTGAAAGGGGGGTAGGCAAGGGAATGGGATGAAGTTCGACCCAGGTTGTACTCGTTCTTGAGCGCTATTATCAAAGTAAGCGCTACTTGTTCCTGCCGCGACAGAGCAGATTCCGTCCGGATTGCTCTTAGAGCAGAGAGTGTGTAGGGACAGCCCTGGAATGCCGACGGTAGCGGGAATCCTTCGGGATAACAGGAGGTGATGTCACTGCAAACTTGGACGTTCGTAAAAGCGACTTGTTCTGCTGGAAGGAAAGAAAAACTGATGATGGTTTTGGAAAAGGGTATCATTTGTCAGTCTTTCAACCATTTGCAAATGGTAGGAAATGGACATTAGTGATCTTTTAATCCATTTGCATTCATATATACATCGTATTGAAAGCAAATACATGTAGTGATCGGTTTACAAAGAAAGTTAAAGTCACAAAATACCCTTTGTAATTGAAACAAACGAACAATAAGTTCTGAAAGACAGAAAATGTACATATCTAGTTCATATGTAACATATATCATATGAGACGGAAATATCGCGTTCTGGGAGGTGGCTAATTAATCAAACAGCTGCGTGTCTTGAACAATAATCTAGCACAGAAATCGGATGACCAATTTTCTTTCTCGTGTCACAACTTGGCAATAGACTTTCCTACCGTAGCATAGTGCTCTGTGTATGTAGTTGACCAGTAGCGTTCAGAAGGAATTACACAGGCGTCGTGAAATCGTTTACTGAATGTATGTCATTTGTCCCTCACAAATTTACATATCAAGTGTGAAAAAGGGAGAGGAATTAGCCTATCATCGGGAACGAATTCGATTCCACTGCATACAGATACTGGTGATAGAGTGTCTTGTCAGTCAGTATGTAAGATATTAAATTGAAAGTAAGATGGAAAACGGTATGGGAAGTCAGATTTCTGAGTGACGGGGTTTGCCGTAGGCATATATTACAGCCTCACGAGCGTTCGCCGTTACACGGGCCCGCGAATGGCTGTAACGTACGTCGCAAATCCTTCGAAATATCATGGCATAGGCTATCTGAATTTCACCCATTGCTAGCAGCCCTATGATGCAGTAGGTGAAGAACCGTAGACGTGTCAAGAGGAACACAAACTATAGCGTACATTGTGAAGCCAAATTCACAAAAAGAGTACCAAATGAATTCAGTGAAATTGATGCTAGGTTTTGATACGAAGGATGTAGAGACACCTACAATGGCAATTATGAAGAAAACTGTCACATCCTCAAACGTAATGGCGTATTTGAAATAATCCGGGAGAGCTTCATATTCCTCCCAGTTGGTTAGATGGAACTGGAAAGGTCCGATTACAAATATATCAGCCTTTCTGTAGATATTGTCAAAGATAGCGGAGGTTGTTCTAGCTATGGTAGGGTTACTACAGTAATACACGGAACTGAAAACGTCCGATTGCAAATGTATCAGATGTTCTGTAAATATCGTCAAGGATAAGGGAGTATGTTCTAGCTATTTGAAGTCTCCCTATGACAGGACTAGTACGGTAATAGGACGTGAGTACACCCGCTATGTAAGCAGGGTAATTTTTCGTAATTGTGCAACACATATCTAATTCACAGAATGTCTGTAACAGGTGATGCACGAACTGCAAATGGTCGAGCCTTGTTGGAGTCAAATGAGGTAACCATATAGCATGCCCCGCTTCATTCAGCAAAGATTGTTGAGTCCGATACAGACTGTCGGACCTGTCGAACGATATGCCGAGAGGTCTCATGTGTGTGTGTATCTGCAAAAAAAAAAAAGAATAAAACATCTTCTGTAGAAAAGGTTTTACGAATCTATTGCCAACAAGTAGGAACTTGAGAATTCGCAGAGGCCCTTATAAACCAGATTCAGGTGGACTGATCTGGAATTAATGTTCTCCAAATTTTCATTGTTCATGATATTTGCGTAACGTTTGGGGAGAAAGATATCAACAAATTTATCGTCGAAGTCCCGTATGGACAGCAGGACTGTTGGCCCATATTTGGTATTTATCCTTTTTGCGTGAACAAAGGGATATGATTTGTTTAGTATTAGGGAACTGATATTGACTGAAGCGGTGGCGTGGGCCTCTTGAAAGCGTTTTGCAAGATCCATTGTTTGTCTGTAATGGGAAAAAACCAAGATGTAGTGAAGCAGATGTAAGTCCATAACGCAAGTACCTAAAAATAAGACCCAGCTACGTGGTGCAAGGGAATGACGTCAGCATACGTCTGCAATAAATAGGGTCGCGTTCAAATGGTGGCCACTGTGTGGCTGACTCCATAGTGTGGGAACTGTAAGTAGTCTGACTGCAGATAAGGTAAGTGAATATTTTTTTATGTCGATCGTAACGAGGTGTGTGTATTTTTTTTTTAGACAAGGCGCGTAGAATAATTGACACGAACACGAGACTGTACAGGCGGTACAATGCCGTAGGAAGGCAAATTACAGTGCGTTTGATACACCCTTCAGAGAATAGTGACCCTCTAGCATATTTTCTGGCCTGCGTGAACGATCAATTTCAGGAGGTGTAACGTGACATTGATGATGCCGATATGGTGAGAGTAACATTCAGAATCAGGTCAACCAAAGTAACAAACCCATAGCAATCAGTTTTCGGCGAAAAGACCAGCTATGCGGGGACGTGGTTTGGAGCGTGTTTGAAAAAGTCTACCAGTCGAATTCTAGTTTCAGTGCTCTCGACACTTTGGTCGTAACCGTGCATTCGGTCAGGATGCCTGTGGGGTTCGGTAAATATGCAATCACGAGCAGGGGCAGACCGCTCTCCTTAATGGCACACCTCAAGTCAAGTATAGTGGAGGTGAAAGCAGAAGCCAACAGCTTAGCACATGCTTTGGTAATAGCGATTGCAAAGGTAGATAAAGATACGAATTATAAGGCATATATACAAGGCAGGAAGATACGCCACGTGGTCGAAACATTACTCGAGACGACCGGCATAGATTATCCAACGGTTCGGGAATTCCTGAATTGGTCAGATTCCAAGAACACTTTTGGGATTACAAGATAGATGTCTATCACGGTCTGAGCTGCGAAGACATAATGTTTGAATGGCAGGTCGAGACGGTCAAGCGAATTAATCTGATCTATGACGATGTCGAAAGGCACTGTATCGTGATCGCAAATTTTACTGCTTCAATGGCAAGACGGTACGTGTGTGAAGCGTGCAAATGTTACCGTACAAGCGATGTCACGCACGCCTGCGATCAGAATTCTAGCGACCACATGACCGGCCCTCCGTGCGCGTTCTCTCATGTTCTATGCCCTTTCGCCGAATGTAACAGGCATTTCAGAAGCCGAACGTGTTTCGCGAACTACAAGCAGTGCACCTCAAAGGAAAAATCAGTATATGAGAGAAAGCGATTCTGTGCGACGTGTAGGTGGATCGTGACGCACGACAATCACGAGTGTAATAAGCGGTTGTGTGACAACTGTAAGCAGATCAATGAAATAGGTCACTTGTGCTATATGAGACCCCTGAAGGACACGCTGCCAACGCACGTGATAAGGTACTGTACGCATTCTACGATTTCGAAACAACCCAAAATACTTGGTACACTGACGCTGCTAAGCTGCACCTACCCAAACTCGTCTGCGTGCAACAGTTGTGTTCGCGATGCGAAGGCGAGGAAGACGGAGCAGACTGCGTGCTTTGCGGCAGGAGGAAGCACTCCTTCTGGCAAGTTACCGTGGGGAAAGTTGTTTCATATGTAACCGAGCCAAGCCCCTGTGCCAATAAGATCGTCGCTAAAGCATATAATGCCAAGGCGTTTGATCATCATTTAATTTTGAATTGGGCCATCATGCTGAATTGCAAACCCGAACTCATTTTGAATGGATTGAAAATCATGTGCATGAAATTCGAGCATCTGGTGTTTTTGGATGATGTGTCCTTCCTCCCCTGCGCTCTGCGTAAGCATCTCAAGGCGTTAAGTCTGACGGCCCGCCAGTCGTGGTATTCTCACTATTTCAATACTGTGGAAAACCTAGGCTACGTATGCCCCATCCGCGACGTCTCGTATTATGGCGTGAATGTGATGTTGAGGGGGAGAGGAGGGGGTTTCTCGCGTGGTACGAGAGCCAGGAGTCCATTTTTGACATTTGACTGGAAATTTACGGTCAGGATCACGTCACAGTACTAAGACAGGCGTGTAAAGTTCTCGGCGTGAATTTATGCAGATAGGAAATTTAGAAGTATTTCCCGAGTCAATAACTATCGCGTCGTTATGCAACAAGATTCTGCGTAAACGTTTCCTCAGCCCGACACAAATGGACTCATACCGACTGGAGGGTACACATGCAATCAAAATTATAGTGAGAAGGCATTTAAATGGCTACTTCACATGGAGCAGATTGACGATGTGAAGATAATGCATTGTCGTAACATTCGCGAGTTTAGATTAACCGAATTGCCCCACTGTTGTGTAGATGGTTACTGCACCTAAACCTGAACAGTAAACGAGTTCTTTGTGTGCTACTGTTACGGTCATACGTGTTAGCCGTTCCTTGACGTCATCACATGAAATGGCGATACGTTAGCCGAACAGAACGAAACGGCAATGTCGCGTCTGAAGCAAATGACACGAGCGGGCTACCTGGTCAATGTTCAATGGGAATGTGAGTTTGACGATGCAGGGAAGCCAGCGCATCCCCAAAGTCCACTGCGGAAACGTGATGCCCTGTACGGGAGTCGAAATGAGGCCATGCGTCTATTCTATAAGGCACTGGAGAACGAGACTATTAAATATGTCGATGTCATAAGCCTCTACCCGTACATATGCAAGTACTTCAAGTTCCCCGTAGGTCAACTAATCATTCACTTAGGGGATGCGTGTAAGGATATAGAAGCGTGCCTACGTATGGATGGCCTGATTAAATGTTCGATCGTTCCGACAGAGAAATTGTATCACACCGTCCTCCCTTTCAGATGTAATATTAAACTCTAGTATAGCCTTTGTAGAATGTGCGTTGTCACCTCCTCAAGTGAGGGATGTGCACATACCCGAGATGAAGATGGTGCCTTCACCGGTACGTGGGTAATGGACGAGTTGTAACCGGCCGTTGAAAAGGGGTACCGGATACTCGAGATGTATGAGGTGTACGAGTATCAGGTTGCGCAGTACGACCTCAAAACAGGCTAGGGTGGACATTTGTAGACTATATAAATACGTTTCTGAAACTGAAAGCGGAGGCTAGCGGTTATCCCGGCTGGGACCACAGTCCCGAATTCGAGGATCGGTTTGTGGACTCGTTTTGGCAGAGTGAAGGGATACGGCTAGATAAGGAAGCGACCAGGTATAACGCTGCCAAAGGGGTCTGGCCATAGTATGTGTCAACACAATGTGGGGTAAATTGACGAAGAGAAACGATCGAACGATGATCAAAATAATTAAGGAGCCCCAAGAACTATATGGATTATTTTTGTCCACCCCTGGTGTCGAGGTGACGAACCTCGTTTTAGCCAGCGATGACGCAGTCTGGATCGCTTGGAAGTATGGAGGAGAGGAACAGGTGCCTAGTCTACGCCATACGAATGAGGTAATAGGGGCTTAGGTCATCGCTGGAGCATGAATTCATTTGTACCGTTACCTTGAGCAGCTGGGAACAATCGCGATGTACTGCGAAACGGACTCTGTGTACACATTCAGCACGGGGCCGCCCAACAATTGATTGAAACAGGTGACAAATTGGGGAATATAAACTTCGAGTTTCGCCCCTAAGAAAGAATTTCGGAATTTCCATGGGGTGGATCAAAGAACTACGTTACAGGGTAGTCGATATTGAGACCGGGACCAATCAAACCGTCTCTCAATTACAGCGCGTCGAAATTGGTAAATTTTGATGTCATCAGAGACATGATTTTCAAAGGGGATGAATCCTCCGTTATAAATGTACACACGGAACACAAGATTAGGGGAAAGAGGAAGGGGGACGGAACCGTCTCAATTTTCACCGAACCCGAAGACAAAATCTACAGAATTTCATTTTTCAAGAGGCGGCGCTTATGTGACAATACGTCCGTCCCGTTCGGGTATAAATACGGGGGATGGAGGGAGAGTGTCATGTCATAACCCCCTGATCATCCATGAATGATGATCTGAAATTCAAGAATCCGTTCTCGTGTATAGTGAGGGACCGTGTAAGTCGGGCAAAACGTCATTATGCATTCGGTTGCTACAGAACCTCGCCGCCCTCTGCACAGAACCCGAAATCGGTGGCGGTGTAATCTGGTTTTACTGTGAGAAGACCGCTGTTCCGAAACGTCGGCTGTTGCCCTCGAACACTACATGTCACGTGGGCGTACCGGAGAATTTTGGTGGCGGCGGCGAACAGCACCTCGTGATCCTAGACGATTTGTTAAATGACTCTATTCGAAGAAAATTGTATGAGTTGTTTACGAGAGGCAGCTATCACAGAAATATCAGCGTAATTTTGATTACGCAAAATCTGTTTCATCAGTGTCGCTACTGTGGAGACATCGTTGAATGCCCATTATGTGGTCGGTTTGAAAAACGTCAGAGATAAGTAGCAGTCCGCGTACTTGGCCAATCAAGTTTATCCTGAAGATAGTCTTGGGTTATATAACGCCTACATGGATGCGACCACAGATCCCACGGTTACCTCATCTTAGATCTGACACAAGACACAGATGACGGTTTGCGGTTTCG
>Ga0131853_10015413_pt1 | contig 13974 bp, 10 predicted proteins | sample TergutLab28metaG_FD_92764 | JGI IMG/M metagenome (GOLD analysis project Ga0131853, IMG submission 92764) | Labiotermes labralis P1 segment gut microbial communities from Petit-Saut dam, French Guiana - Lab288 P1 (version 2) (version 2) | ecosystem: Host-associated > Arthropoda: Insects >... | reverse complement strand
TTTTTTTTTCCCTCTTTTTTTTTTTTTTTTCCTTTTTTTATAAAACAAAATCCTTTTTTTTTTTTTTTTCCCCCCCCCCCCCCCCCAAAGTATAATACCATGCCTGAGTCATGAATGAAAATAGGCAAAATAAATGTTCCAAAGCACATGGCTACTTAGAGTATTTTTAACAGCTTTAGTAATAAAGAAGTTTTACTCAGTCTGTGACATAAAGAACAGATATGAGCTTGCCAGCTTAGATTTTCTGTAATGCACATTCCTAAAAATTTTACTTTAGGCATATAATCGAGTTCCTTATTTCGTAATAAGATGCGTGGCTTAAATGGAGGCTTTGAGCAACAAAGGTGAAATGACAGCTACTGTTTTAGTAGTATTTATATTGACATCATTTTTGAGAAACCAAATTTCCAGTTGTTTCATAACTAAAGATAATTACGTTTGCAGGGCTTTCTCGTTTCTATCAACGATCAGTTTTGCCCCTTGAATATTTAATGATAGGTCATTGATATATATTAAAAATAAGAGCGGCCTTGTGGTACTCCATGTTTAACCGTCAATGCGAATGCGAATAGTACTCAGGAGTACCGGTAGAGTAGAGGCGCTGTTAGCCTTTGGTCAATGGATGGCAGCACTAGTAGCATCATTGCCACGGATTAACGGTGACTTACTAATCGTAACTCTAATCCATGATTTCAACGGTTAATCTTGCGACGTATTTCAAGCACTGACCACTCTATATTCATTCCACATTCGTAACCGTGATATGTGATCCGTGATATGTGTAACGACGCCGGCGATGTCTAGATAATAATCCGTGACTTCTAGTGGGTAACGTCAATGGTAGGTTAATGAATATGAATATGGAGTACAGGTGATATGATAGGTGACTGAAGAACCCGAAGTGTCTTGGACCTACATGCTTCTTATATTTCTTGTAGCTGCTTGACCGACTAGATGAATGCGTCAAGTAGCCCAGTTGCACGGATAAGAGCTTTTCTCTTTTCGTACGTTATTGGCGGTGGCATAGAATGAGAAATATTTTTGGTTTTACTGTCTATACAGGCGAGAAAACATTTTTGGTCAAGAGCGGAGCTGCATAGTTATGCCGCTGATGTTCCCAGGTGTACTTGTACTGCGAGAGATGTGACATTGCCGCTTCTGTTCTCCGTGATGTGTGTGGTAGGAATTACTTTTAAGAGTTTTTAAGTATACTTTGAATGCTGTATAATGTTAAACATATTGATATTTGGTAATTTAGACACCTAAGACTTTCACTTTTGTATGTATAAGAAGGGGTTGGTTTGATAACATCAATGTCAGTAGATAAGCGTCATTCTTTGTCAACATTCGGCATATTTACATAACATTTTCTGGTCTAAAATGTTGCTAAGTGAATGCAAGACCAGTTATATAGTGCTTGTTTAGGTTTTGTACCTTATGGTTTATGCTAGGTGCTGCATAACTGTGAGGAGTACTTGCTTAGTTATTTCAGAAGAAATTAGGAAATTATCTAACCTGAAACTTCATATGTCATTAATGAGTCCTCGTATATTCCTTACTTTTTTGTGTATTGTTAATGCTAAGCGATACTGTTATTAAATTTTTTACTAAGTGATTAGAGATACCATAATACAATCACTACTGGTATTCATTAAAACTTTCTTCATTATTCTCCAACAAATTATAGTTAGTGCTGAGCGAATGTAGTGTAGTGTAATAAAATACCTGTTCCTGTAAAGTGTTCTGTATATGATACGTAAATAAATCCAACAGGGCGGAAAGTGGAGTGTAATAGTATGACAGAATTCTAAATTTAATGAAGGTGGTTTTGTAGGTTCATAAATTTAAATCAAATGACATTGAAGTGTATGGAGTGACATGTAACCTATCATTAGGGTCAAGCAGTCTTAGAAGAGTATGCCCTTTTCTCTGAGCCTCGGCCTTGATGAGGAAGACACTGTGATCATTCTAATCCTTTGGGACTGTTTACCAGGTAATGTGGCATAACACCCCATGTGACTTGAATCTTCAGAGCTTATGGTTCTTTGATCTCTTCATCAGCAGTAAATATGCAACACATATTCTAGGTTTGTTGAAATTGCCCCATAAAGGTAATTAAAGATTATACTTTGGGAGCTAACTTCTGCAGACAAAAACGGTTGAAAGTATTTTTGTCAAAAATTGTGGAAAATTTAATTAGGCAGATGTAACATGTCACTGTACAGAACAAACTATAGTATGGTATGCACTGCAACCGGAATTTATATTTTCAAACACACACAGAATTGGGCATATAAATTGCACCTGTCAAAAGTGTGATGGGCAGAGGAATGGATTGATTTGGCTAGGGTAGGGACAGGTGATGGACTCTTGTAAATGTGGTAATGAACCTCCGAGTTCCATAAAATGCGGTGAATGACTTGACTACGTGAAGACATGTTAGTGTCTCAAGAAGGATTCTGGTACATGGAATTGGTTGGTTTAATAAAGGACCTTTTTCCTTCTGGCTGCATGATTAGGGACTACATATTTTGTTTTTACCATAAAAGTGGTATGAATTCATTGTGTGAGTGTCATGAAACATTTACAGGGATAGTAGTTTGGTCAGGAAGCTCTTCTGAATGATAAAAGAAAAAAGAAGAAGATAACAGAAGTAAAAAAAAAAACAGACAAATATTCCTTTATGAGATTTGCAGTTTTCACTTTAGTGTTGCTGATGATTAAGGTTGTTCGAGATGTGATGCTGTGTCATTGGGTGAGTGGTCTTCAGCACCATGAAGGAACATAGTGCCTTCATCATCAGGGTCAAGCAGTCCAAGAAGAGCAAACTGCTTATCTTTTGAAGAAGAAGAAGACAGTACATTTCTTTGAGTCTTGGGGACTGCTCACCCAACAGCACAGCATCACATCAAAGAAGAACTGAATCGTCCTGCTTTTGTAGCTTATTTACTTTCTAATATATTTACTCAAACGTTTATGGTATCACACATACATTATTACCTCTTGCATTTTTAATAGCCTTTACTGAAGGTGATCAGACGCAGTTGCACATTGCATGAGTAATTTGAGCAGCAGTTGTTCTTGCTTGGAACTCTTTGTTGCCACTACCGAAAGGCACTAAGTAACAGCTGTGTTCACATTTATTAGTGGGTCACTGTACAATATAATTTTCTTACAAATAAAATGTCCGTAAGGAACTGCAGTTATCATGTATGTATGTATGTATGTTTATATTTAATAATTTGTGATATCTATGTGAATTATAAATAAATTCTAAGTCAGATTCCAGTTCTCACTCTAGAAAATTCTGAACCTTTGTAATTGTGAATAAAGTGTTGCTTTGACATAATATTTTGATCAGTGTAATGTAATACAGTCTCCTTACAAGATGTGCGTAGTAGGTGTAAGAGTGTAAGTATGGGAGTTCTAAATACTGGATTTGTATTGTGATGTGTTTTGTATTCTTGTCTTTGTACCTTGAATAGTCTGTGGCATGCAAATTCCTTTCTGTTGTAAGTGGCAAAATGTAGTGCACATCTGACAGTAACTAAACTCTTTTATATACATTTACACTTGGTCTTGTTAATAATTGAAGCTTGTTTCACAGTTCATTTTTTATTTGTTGTTTGATGAATATAAATATAATAATTTATTTGGATGGCTGTTTCAGGTTTAATTCATCCATAAATAATCGTCTCTGTTATTTTTAAAGTAATTTTACTTGCATCCCACATATATGAAGTTTAAATCACTAATTTTCAGATCAGTTGGTGTTTACGGGGCACAATACCATGTGGACAGTGTGCTGTTTCTAACATTTATCTATTATCTTGTAGTTTGAAAGTAATTAGACTGTGTGGAAACAGATGATTTGACATTAAAGATTAATAAACTGGTAAGGTGAATGTAATCAGCTATGACATTTGCCGTGAAGGGCTGTGGAAAGGAACAAGCATTCTCCATCATTGTCTTGCCTGAAAATGGAATACAAGCCAGAAATGCCTGTTTCAACTTCCTTGGTTTTTAATACATAATGTGTAACTGATAATATACGAAACAACAATGTGTGGATGTATTGTTTTAATTTTACTGATGTCACAATCCCTTCAAAAGCTTCTCCATGTGTCTTTTTTGACACCAAGAAGTTTAAATGGAATGAATATTCATGTGGAATTCAGTGATTGAACATTATCTCCCAAACACATATAATGCCACTTTCTGATGGCATCTCAGTTTCATTTTATATCTCTTAGAACCTTTTCATAAAGTATGTATCAACCAGTGAACATATGCATTTGCAGGTTCTATCATATATTTGGTGAAGGGTAGGGTAGTTTTTTCCCTTATTTTATAGGGGTTGGGGGGGTGAGAGGGGGATAGTGCAGTTGGTATAGCAACTCACTATGGGCTGGACTGTTTAGGGACTGAATTCTGGTCAGTCCGAGTCTTTCTACACCTGTCCGGACTGGCCCAGGGGCCTCTTACACGGTGGGCACCAAACTATTTCCAGGAGTAAAATGGGTGGGGTGTGCCAATAACCATCCACCCCCTATCGAGCACTGAGGTTAAAGAAAGAGTATAGCTGTGCATCTACTCCACCTCTGTGGCTTCATGGCAGGCTGTAAGGTGAACTTGAATTTGAGGATAAAGTGTTTCTTTTCATTGTTATAACAGTTGTGGATTTCAAGATCATGCCAAAAAGTGTGCCAATATTGGTTTGAAGTTCTGATATCAGCCTGTCTCCTCCTGCTTGATTTGATCACAATAGTTTGTGAAGGGTACAAATTATGAAGTTCTTCATGTAGTTTCTTCCTCCCTGCTTTACATCCAACATTTTAGGTTTCAATACCCTCCTCAGCAATCTGTTTTCATGCACCATCTGTCGTGAACCCCACATCCTGAGGGATTCACATTTCCATTCCTTACAAATAACAGTGTTCTTATTCAGAATACTGGACTGAGGAATTCATGTTTCCAGTCCTTACAAATAGCATTGTTCTTAGTTGGGATACTAGAAGGCAAAATATTCTGAACGGAATCGCGGTAAGCGGTCCATGAATTTTTTATTGTGAATGTAGTGTTTGTTTGCTATTTTTCTGTTATACAGGGTTCTGTTAATTGTTACAGTTAATTTACCTTAGTGCAAAGTCAAGTAAAAGTAATATAACATTATTTGTATCACTGGTTACTAAAACTTAACAATGGCTCAAATGATTTCTGTATTTTGTAATGTGACCCATGCTTTGTAAAGTTTGCACACATCTGCTAATTATCGTGCACAGCCCACCTGCAATTTGTTGGGGTGTTTTATAATTTTCGTGTAGGAAGCATTTCTTTTTAATTTGTCCTAACATGACAATTTGTGATTCAGTGTTGTTAGTCCATCCAGTTATCTGTGGGATAGCTGGCTGTCTTGCACTAGATTTGCACGTTTCTCCCTGTGTGATTATCAGAAAATGAAATATTATTGCCCGATCAGCTTGTAAATATAGAGAAGTACATTTTGAAGATAGGTGATAAGAGGGTGTGTGAGAATGAAAGTGGAACACAACAGTACTTCTCTTTATTCACAATTCCCTTTCATCCCAACAGTCATAATGTTACATTATGTGTCACAGCAGGGGGACTGGAACATGAGTGTCTGTGGTGTGAGACTAGTGTGTGAGCACTGTTTTGATTTGTAATATGGAGTTTTATTAAATTGAACCCTCTTAGTGCCAGGTGACTAATGTATTGGCCACTGGTACTCTTGCACATTGTGCCGCTGGGCATTGCATTGGCCACCGTGTTCGGGGCATTAAGCTGCAATTTGCAGCAGTCACATCATTGAATAGTGTGACCCCTTGCTAGCTGCATGCCGTGATCTTTCTCTCTTTTTATAGATTATTGATTTCTAGCATGACCTGCTAACACAGCCTGGCACTAAGAGGGTTAAGTCACACATAATTATAAGGTACCTTAGTTATGAATTGTGTTTATTGCTCCTAGATTTCCCTTTTGTGAAAGAGACATAAGCCAAAACTTTTGTGTTGTTCATATGGAACACTGATCATGAGTGGACCTTGGAATTTTGCTGTTCAACAAGAATTTGAACAGCAGCCACTTAACATGGCCCTCCTCCTCTTGCAACAGGAACTTGCGGTGAGTAGGCATATAGTATATTGAATGTTAGGAGGTTAGGCCTTTATACTGAAACAGAACAGGTTTGTGTCTCATTGTGCTTGTTTGTTATTCCTAAAAGCAGTAATAGTAATATTTTTGTTTTTGCTGTAGTACTCCATTATTTTGTGTGTGCTGACATTCATTGTATATTGTGTCATTGCACTTAACTGCTTTATATTTTACAGTATATAAGCATTTTGTATATTCCACAATGTATTGCCACTTAAAAAAATGATTCCAAAACAATAGTACCAACAGATTATGACAATATGCAAAATATGAGATTGAGGCATAAAATTAAGAACAGGTTGTTGCATTTTAATCCAGAAATTAAATGTTCACTGATGCTTGTATCCAGTGACATACATATATATGTATGTATTGCTTTTTCAAATTAGCTGACATAATTTGAACGAGTTTGTTCCTTCCAATTGTCAGAATATGTTAGTGGGTTAAACATGAGGTCATAAGGCATGAAAAACGGTTGAAATTGACTTATGGGATTTATTTATTTATTTTGGCAGGAGCTGAGCTCTGGAGTCCCATCTGGTAGACAAATTACAATGGATGAAGAGCTTACTGAAAGCATGTCTTCAAAATACCTGGAGCCACCAGTGTACATTAAAGAAGAGCCTCAATCTCAATTCATGGATTATCAATACCCTGCTTTGCAACATAACATGAACATGGTGCCACAAGCATGGCCATTGTCACAGCCATTACATCTTCAGCATCCTGAACAAACTTTCCCTGATTTCACAGAGAAGATTATCTTAAATTTAGTATGTATTTAAAATTTATTTATGGTATGGTAATGTAATTTATTTCTGTGAGCATTTGTTAACTTCTCTGATCCACAGTAACTTCCTGTCTTGAAGAGCCTGTTACTTTCAAGGGAGAGAGAAACATTTATTTGTGATGTTTCAGTTACTCCAATGATCTTTATTCACATCAAACACTCCAGTAATTTGTAGGCCATAACATTTGGATGAGCTCAAAATGAGTACCACTTGATGAATTTTTTTTTCATATTCTTAAGATGTTTTCATATCATACATTTGAAAGTAATACATTTCAATAAACCTCATGCACTTACAAGGTCAAATTACTGGACAGTGGATTTACTTCCATCATTAGGTAAAGGCTGGGAACCCTCTTTTTTGGTCCTGTTGGTTGAGGTAATCTCTTTTTCTAGAGATTGCAGTGGGATCGAAAGTGTCCAGTGTGTGTTGCAGTTTTATGACACACTTTAGCACAAACTTAAATTATTTTTAACACACCACTTTCCCAAATGGTAGTCTGCAGGATTATTACGCTGTCTGGGATCCAAGTCTGTCCCAACATTTACAAGGAATGTGCTGCCTCAACCTTCAGCATAACTCTGAAGTTTGAGACAGAAGAATACTCACCATTCCAGCAGCATCTGCCAAGAAAGCCTGAAAACTCACATGTAACTTTGCTACCAGCATACTCTTTTCTGTATGTACTAAATTGTGGTGTTTTATTTGATCGTTCATTCTTCCAGGATGATATTAAAGCAGAAGTTACACCTGACAAGAGTAATGTCTGTAATGCAGATTCTAATCAAACATCTGACTATAACAAGTACAATGTGCATCAGTATGCTTCAGAATCTCTCTGTAGGAATGAAATGTAAGCATTAGTGTATTTTTATGCTGGTTGATCTGAAAATGATTTCGTTTTATTAAAATTGGTAAAATTAATGTTTTTGCAGTGAAAGGGTTGTACACAGGTGTCATACCAATCCTCAGACATAATGAGGAACTGTGGTTTGATTCCTGGTTGGTACAAAAGATTCTGTCATGTTCAAAGCATCCAGACCACCTTAGGGGCACATATGGTCTCCCATTCAGTGCGTAATAAGGGATCTTTCCCAGGGGGTTGGGGTTAACTGGCCAGGACATGAAACAATTAAGATTGCTGGGAGCTGACCTCCACTCCCTCATATCCCTTCATGGTTTGCACAGGGTCGACTGTGCTTTGTTACCCACCAGATATTTAAGATGTGGGACTCTTACTGCACCCACCCCACCCACATTCTGGGAGACCATCCCCTATATGTTCATTACTCATTGTGACTGATATTGCAGGATATGTACTAACTTGCTGGTAGACAGATTATTTGTTTTCACATCAGTGCCATAACATATAAGCCATATGTCAAAACTGGAGCTGTTTGTACCATGGTGCAAACTTTTACTTTATTATGCTGATTGCAGTTCCCTCTTGTTGTTGAAGCATATTTTGACTGCTAATGTTTCCTTTCAGGTATTCAAAAAGAATGTGCACGACAGAGAATTTATACCACCTCTCATCAGTTCCATGTCCAGATCCTTCCACATGGTATAGTGTAAAGGCATTCACAGGAAAGGAGACAGTGAATAGATGGGATCTTCAAGCAGAAAATACAAGACACTATAACAACACTTTTATTGATAGAAGTGTAACTTCTCACATTATGAGTGGACAGAATTCATTGCAAGGAGCGGTGTTTCATGGACCAATGGCACGTCCTGATCAAATACCACCAATTTGTCAAGTGTGTGGGAAATGCTTTGGTAGTAAGGAACAGCTCCTGAATCATATGATGGTACATCGAAATCGGAAACCTCACGTTTGTGAAATATGTGAGAAAAGTTTTTGTTCTCCTGGGAATTTAAAAACGCATATAATGATACACACGGGTCAAAAGCCACACTCGTGCGAGAAATGTGGCAAAAGGTTCACCACGTTGGGAAACCTTAAAACTCATTCTGTGGTCCATACTGCAGAGAAGCCCCATGCATGTCAAGTGTGTGGAAAAGGATTCACAACTCTTGGAAACCTCAAGACACATTTACTGACACATACAGGTGAAGCAGATGTCTTTAGATGTTACACGCAGTACTCTAGTGTTGCCCTGGACTAATTTTCGGTCATTTTTGTGTACCTTAGTTTTCGTTACTGCTCAGTATGAAAACTAAGTAACATCTTTAATTTACCTTGGTATATACATATCTAAGACTTGAATTTGGCATTACTGTCTAATTTATTATACGTCACCTCCATGAAGTAAATTATAAATAACAACCATTGATACCATTTGCTGTAAATTGTAATTTTTATTCACTTTTTTTATGTTCATTCTCTTCTTTTATAGGCATTCATAACAAAGTAAAACATGACATGCAGGATATGTATAATGTAACATTGAGGCATATTTGCTTACCTATTGTTGCCATGGAAAAGTCATAAGTATTAAACATAACTGTGTGTGTATTCTTCCTGTAGTAGCCAGCGTGTGAATCGCATCTTTCCTGCTCCATATTATACTGTAATTGGTGGCCTTACGGGCTGTACAAGGTTTTTCCACATTATCTCATAAATGATATGATTGTCAGAAAAAAGAAATTATTGAACGTGGAAGGTATGTTTTGATTTCTCTACAACTTTTTTTTGTGAAACATTTCTTGTTCTAAGAAGAATTCATTGGCGTATTGTTATAAATGTATTTATGTCTTCATCTACAGTACCCATTATGCCTGTCAGGTTTGAATCAAACTTGAATTTTCATGACAGAGTTTCAAATAATACTCAAAAACCAGATTTAATAAAATTCCATCCAGTGGGAGCCAAGTTGTTGCCTGCAGACAGACAGACAAAGCTAATGGTCTCTTTTCAGAATTCTGTGAAAGTGCCTAAAAAGAATACCTATGTGGAAGTATTGGCTATCTGTCTATGCTTAGTGTTAGTAACTAAACCATTTGTTGAATTGTCATGAAATCTGGTATAGAAGTTGTTTACTTGAAACTGTGAGGAAGCATGAGTTTTATAAAAATCAGAGCAATGATTTATACTTCAGTTCAGGATGTAAATGAATTTCCCCTGATAATTTCCGTATTTCTTGTATGATTTATGTGAAATTCAGATTAGCTGTCCATGTATTGCAGCTAATAAGTTTTTGTGAAAATGGGTGCAGTGAAACCCCTACTTAAGGGCAGCAATGTAATTTTTCCTTTACTTTCCACATTTCTTGCCTGTTTGGGATAGAGTCAGATGTAGAAGCTCTCCACATAATTCACATCTGTGAGTTTTGTGAAAGTCAGCGCATTGAAAGACATGTTTGACTTAAATATAATTGAAATTTTTTTGTTCATATTTTCTACATTTTTCATCAGATTTGGATAAGATTCAGCAAAGGATGCCCACAAAAACTTATCCAGTAATTGTGAATTTCATGAAAACTGATGGAGTGAATGCTGTACTTCACACATGGGTGTAAATTAGTTTCTTTCAGCATTTTTGACATTTTGTCAGAATTTTATTAATGAAAATATTAAGAAAGGTGGACTTGGTCCAATAGAAACTGAAGTACCATTTGCATTTGAACAATACATACCTGCAGTTTGATTTATATCCCATTCTGTACTGTTCTGTGAGCTGAACAAGGATAATTGGGAAATTAGGTTGTTCCATAGTTTATTGCAGGAGATACATTTCTTTTAAACATTCCAGGCTTATAGAAGTTATACAGTAGAATTCCTTTAATGCAGCGTTAATGGGACCGGATAAGTGCCACATTATCAAGCATATCAGATTTTCCAGCAGTGCCTATACTGATGTAATTTCTTACAGGTAATATTTTTTTACTGCTCTTGGGCTGCAGAGCTAATCAGAGTAGTATTCCATCTGGGTATCTCCTTTAGCTGATGGTTCAGGGGCATCACAGACCCTTTCTATTTTTTCTGTTCGGAGACAATCATCATAGGTCCAGTTACTCTCTTTCCTTCAAAATGCCTTGCTGTAAACCAGTCATGCAATGCCTTGTCCAGTTGTGCTAATTTAGGCTGTTGCAATGTCTGCTGCTGTGTAAGGTCCTTCGTGTATATACGTGATGCCATAACAGACAATAATTAGCCCTTCCATTTTCCAATGCATAGTCATAGCCTTACTATGGCTTTTGCCACTTTGAAGCCACCCAATTACTTCAACTTTCTGAGGAGTCGTTAATGTTACATGCCTCCTTGTGTCAGCAGCAATTCATTTGCTCATCTTAGGAGGTTTTGCAGCCATTGTAATAGCTTTATAAGCTCAACAAATTGCAGATAACACTAGACAAAGTCACAGTATCAGTAGGCATACTGGATGCTATCAGTGGCCAAACTTGCGGTCTTTGGACTATTTTCAACTGCTGGTCAGTTTTATTTTCCCAGTTATTTTTCACTGACATTGCATGTTGTTTAAAGAAGTCGATGTGATACCATAGGTTAGTTTGTATTGCACCCTGATTTGTCATACGGTTTGAGAGAGAGAAAGTTAAATTTTATATATATCATCATTGTTAACATTTCCATCGGTGTAGGCTGTGTCATAATATGCCCTTGTGCATTTTTTGTTGTTTGTTTCATCATCATAAATATCAAGGTGGGCTGTCTTAGGTCAAGGTCCCATGTATTTCTTTGGTGCTCGTGTATGTTTCAAGTTACACTACTGGAGCTTTAGTGTATGTGCTCATGATTTAATCAATCCTTATGTGTTGTTTACTTCAGAGAAATCATTAAAGGTTTATGAAAGTTTTGATGGTTATGTTTGACCAGTTGAGGTTTTGTGATAATCTTTTTAAAGTGTAAAGGGAATTTGTCATTTAACATTTTATGTGAACATTTTATTTCTGCACTAAGAATATGTATGTTATCTGGAAGAATTTAATTTTTGCAATTGATATAAAGTTCTGCTTTGGAGATTCAGGTCTTCTTGGTTATAATTCTGTCAGTTTTTTTAAAATTTACTGGCATTTTTGCAATAGCATGCTGCTGCCATCTTCGGGATCTGTGCTTGGACAAGCAGATCCTGTAGTCAGAGGCAGTATATGCATCTGAGCCATAGGTAACATTTTACCCATCAACACGATATATTCCAGAAGACTCAAATCTTCATCATTATTGCTGTGATAACCTCAAATTTTGCAAGTACTTATATGTGTTAGAGATATGATATATACACGTGTGAAGTGAGGGGGGTTTTATTGTGGTAATTGATGTTGTGCTGCTTTATTTGTACAGGTGAGAGACCTTATGTTTGTGAAGTCTGTGGAAAACGGTTCACAACACGAGGGAATGTGAAGGCTCATTCAGTGACCCATACTGCAGAGAAACCATTTATTTGTCATGTATGTGGCAAGAATTTCAGTCATAAAGGCAATCTGAAGACACATATTGTATCAAGACACATGGCTAATAAGCCACGATTTGATTGCATTCTGTGTGGAAGAAATTTTGTGCAAGCAGAAACACTGAACACACACATCGCTTTAGTACATGCTGCTACATCTGTACCTCTTTCCAACTTGCAGGATGAGCTTGAGCGTGAAAAGTCACCTGTGTACTTACTAGTAAAAGTGTAGTGAGTTTTGAAAGTAGTCTTATAGATACTCTAGAAGTGTGGTGAGAATTTTTGATAATAAAAGATGAAAATGTGTTTTTCCATTCAGTTTTTATAATGCTCAAATGCAATGTAAATCAGTGGCAATACTCATGTTTTGTTATTACATATTTATACAGTATGACAGAATACTTTCTCTTATTTAGTTCCCATTTCCTGTAAAAAAATTGTTCTGTGATCCAAGTTCCACAGTCTGATACACCCATGCATGTTCAGCATTACATTAGATATAAGTAAAGGAATCAGATATTTTAAGTGCTACATGTGTTGCTTGAATGTTGAGCATAACTGAATTTAAAACTTAGCTTCAACTTGGTGAAGACCACATAATCAGTTTAAAAAAATATCTACTATGTCATAACATATCTTCTGGCAGTTTTATACAAAATGATCATGACTTACTGCATTGTTGAGTTTCAATATGCCTGAACATATTAATCCACTCTGAACAGATTATTATTACAGTGTGTTATTTTGTGAAAACTTACTAGTTAATTGAAATTTGAAGATAATGCCTGCAGTAAGATGCTATATGTGTCATGTTACATCCCAGCAGACCTGAAACTTTATCAACACCTTTGTGAAAATATTTGATCTTGAATTGAAATTTGGATCAAATTAGATATACAGCTCCATGGAGCAGAACCCTTGAAATGCTACAAGTTGCTTGGCTAGTCAAATTTCCCACATTTTATGGAAGCCAGAGTTTCATTACCTTGTTCACAAGAGCCTGCCCCTTGTCCCTCTCCTGTGCTATATGAACCCAACCATGTCCTCCCATCCCATTTCTTTAAGATCTGTTGGAACATCCTCCCATCTACACATAGGTCTTCCAAATGGCCTTATATTTTCAGGTTTTTTTTACCAAACACTGTACACATATCTTCTCTCTCATGCCTGCCACTTGCCTTGCTCACCTCATCCTTCCTACTTTGATCACACAAACAATGTTGGTGAATATGATTCTTGAAGTTTCTCATTATGCAGTTTTCTTTAGTTTTCCTTACTTCATTTTTGGTCCAAATGTCTTTTTCAAAACCCTGTTCTTAGGACATCCTCAGCTCATGTTCATCCCTTAGTGTATGAGACCAAATTGTCTGCAGCATACAGAATTGTAATATGTATAGTATAATTGTTATTCTCTTAGAAAATGGGAAGACAGATGATTCTAGACTGAATGGTAGCAGTCATTTTGTGGATTTAATCTCATCTTAATTCCTTTGTGCATGTGATTTTGATTCGTTATTGTCACTCCAAAATATTTGAACTTTGCGACATTTTAAAATGCTTTATTAGCTTGCTTGCTTGCTTGCTTTCCCCCCCCCCCCCTTCCATTTTGTTTTTTGGACTTGACATTATAATTACATTTTT
>Ga0131853_10015410_pt1 | contig 13976 bp, 15 predicted proteins | sample TergutLab28metaG_FD_92764 | JGI IMG/M metagenome (GOLD analysis project Ga0131853, IMG submission 92764) | Labiotermes labralis P1 segment gut microbial communities from Petit-Saut dam, French Guiana - Lab288 P1 (version 2) (version 2) | ecosystem: Host-associated > Arthropoda: Insects >... | reverse complement strand
TACTTTGCTTCGTTCACTTCACTTCACTTTATTGCACTTCGCTACCCTCCACGTTAGATAACTTTTCACTTCACTAGACTCCGCTTCTCTACACTTTTCGATGATTTCCAGCACACTTTACTTACTTTTAATTCAACTCAATTATCACTTTCCTTACCCTCTTTTTAAAAGTGATTGGTTTGCAGGGGAGAATTCCTAACACTTCTGCTGGTAACTGGTTTCAGTGTTGGATGGTCCTATTCACAAAAGAATATTTCCCTATATCTGTCCTTTGCCTCCTACTCCTAATTTTCCTTTCATGATTTACCCTGCTCAGATAGTGTGGCCGTTCTAATCTGTCACCAATAGGCTTCCACGTGCATTCCCCAGAGTAGGATTTGAAGAGGGCACATATGCGTGTGTTATCTGCAGTAAGTATTTCATTCTAATATTATACTGGAATCAGTCTTCACTGCTACATGTCAGATTATTATAAAATCAGCGTCCATCTTCAATTAATAAATGCACATTTAGCACATTCTGGTGGCTTTACATGAGAAATATATCTTTGTGGCAAGTTTAATACATTCTGATTGAACTTCAGAATACAAACTCAAAAAATGTCAAATATCCAACCATTTCCACATTCATAATAAGAACCAATATGAAAAGTCACCAACGATCATAATACTTACTTCCGCTTCCTATAAACTTCCCTACCAAGAAGATGAAGCATGTGCCCAGCGACTCGACCATCCGCTAGGAACAAATCAAACTGGCTCACCAAGCGGCGGCGAAGTTCATACTGGTCATACTCCACTTTCACTTGTCTCAGTGGCATAACCTTACAGAAACAAACAGTGTACACTTGATGTTCCCCTTGGTAATAAGATATTTACCAACACAAGCAATCTCATTACAGTTATACAGTTCCGAGTTTAAGATGTTCCAAGGAATGATGTGCATTTAGTATACTGCAAGGATCTGTTCGACGTTCATGGGGCTGTGCATCATAATATTATTTCTATAGTAAAACCAACTAGATGCACCAAGGTATCAAATTTATTTTATTTTGGAATGACACTCTACATGTTTCGGACAGTCTTTCCGTCTGTCATCAGGAGTTCAAACTGTACGCACAGCAACCAAACAGATACTGCTGTCTGCTTGCTAGCAAGCAGACAGCAGTATCTGTTTGACATATGCCTCTTGCTGTATGTACAGTCTTGAACTCCTGATGATGGATGGAAAGACCATCCAAATCTTGTAGAGTGTCATTCCAAAATAAAATAAATTTGATACATTGGTGCATCTAGTTGGTTTTACTACAGAAATTATTATTTATTCCAAAAAAGTTGAGGCAAAAAGATGTATGGTTGAAATTAATCCAAGCAGTACAAGATAATTACATGTACAAGTCTTGACTTTTAAAAATGCTGTCTCCACATTTCATACTATGGGATTGATAATTTTTACACCACTTATGAACACAAAATTGAAGGCAAAGTTAGCTTCTTGATGCACTTATATGCAGCATGATGACCTAATGCCTGATAAAGGCCAAACTGTCATCATGTTAACCACCAGATTATCTGAAAAGACTTCACACATCAGTCAGTGCATTAAAGTTTCAAAGTTAATATGAATCAGCTTCTTGGCAATATAGTGATCATGAAAAATTACCTGTGAAATTCCAGTAATATTATTTTTTTCCAAAAGTTCCTTATAATGTTCAATAGTTGGTTCATGGTCTTCATTCCTCCCTTTCTTGAGATCAGGAACAAAAAGACATACATCAGATGATTTGTCAATCAGCGGATGAGGCAAACAACTAGAATGAAGCACATATTTGATCAAATGTAATTTTACATTAAAAAAAAAAAGAAAGATGGCACAAGGTGTATAAAAGAGACAGAGGAAATTAGCAAAAACTGTGCAATTCAATGACCACCACGTACGCGAACCATTCCGAGTTTTTCTACATTTCCTAGGTCAGAAACTATTCCCATCTACTTACTCTCCTTAAACTGTTTTAATTATGACTTGATGAAAACAGTAGGGTAGGCACCACAGCAACCTGTGCAGCTCGACCATTTCCCAATTTTGAGCAACCGTGTTTAAGTGTTCAGCAGAGTCACCTGGTTTCGTAAAATGCTGGCCCAGATGCCTTTAAGTCGATAGGCAGTCGCTCTCCCAGCACATGGCACGCCTAAGCGTTCACCCATCCAAGTACTAACCATGCTCCAGGTTGCTTAACTGCAGTGACCAGACAGGAACTGGTGTTGTCAACCTTGCATTGCCATTAGCCTAGTTACAATTTTATTATTATTATTATTATTATTTAGCAGGTTGTTTGACATTTCTACATCTTCCTGCACCCTTTTAACAATTACATTATCTTCTTCTTCCATTTGTCTCTGTCATTCCAGTCTTCTTCTATTAATCCCTTTTCCCCCCAACAGTCCTCTAATCCCTTCCGCCCAGGTAGCTTTAGGTCTTCCTCGTTTTCTTCTTCCTGGTGGGTTCCATTTCATAACTTTTTTTGGTAGTCTCCCCTCTTCCATTCTCCGAACATGTCCATACCATTTTAGTTGTTTAGTCTTAATATCGTCTAAAAGAGACCTTGTTACATTCAGCTTTTGTTTAATAACAATGTCCCTAATTTTGTCCTTCCTGGAAATTCAAGCCGATCGTCGCCAAAAGTCCATTTTTGTGGAATTCAGTTTTGATACTATGTTTCTGCTGCATATGTAATTGTACTTTTAACTATTGCTTGATAAATATGAGTCTTTGTTTTGGGGGTCACTTCACGGTCCCACAAAATGCTGTTTAGTTTCATTATAGCCGCTCGTCCTCTATTAATTCTATAATTAATTTCTGGTTACAATTACTAGCCCTAATACAATCCCCCCTAACTTAACTAATGGACCTGGACACCACACTGAAATTGGACCAATATTCAAGCAGATTCCATACACCAAAATTTGAATGTTCTATATAACTCATAAATGTCAGAGAACCATTATCTTCATGATAAAATATTTTCATCTCACTGCTACTTAAGATATTTCAGCAAACCATACACTGCAGTTTCTTCCATCATGACACACACTCTTAAACTTTTCAAGAAGAACTAACCAAATGAAACTCAAATTTTGTAATCCATCTTTCATCAAAAGCCGGGTCATGCGTGAAACTCTAATAAATGTCACAATTTCATAAGTTTAGTAAGCACTCAAAAGAAGTTATACTCACAACCTCAAATGCTGGTTACACATCTTAGGAACCCTAATACACTGTACTACCAAGTATACAGGTTGACCATCATCCATGAACAATGAGACAGGCTTTGATACTGATGATATTTTAGCATCCCTCAGTTGCAGCAAAGCAGAAACACTTGATTGGACCTGTGAATGCAATGACACAAATGTAATTATAGAACACTCTTGTAAAATTACAACTTGAGATTCACAGTTGCTGTCATAGGTCAGTTACTGAGCCATTGAAATGTGAATATATGCAGAATTTAACAAGCAGTACCAGAATACAAGATATATTTTTATACAATATTAACTTCTGCAAGAAAACGTATTTCTGTCTCAACAAAATGAACCCACCATGCATTTATCATTATAAAATACAGGGTGGGGCAAAATATCCTCCATACTTTCAGTAGGGCATTGTGAAGGGTGGGGTTGGGCTCAAAAGGTGCAGGTAGTTGGGAAGTTCCCGTTACAACACTCCACAGTCGTAAAGATGGTGTGGTCCAACGAGCAGTGCGCATTTGCCGTTGAAACCCACTTTTCGCAAAGTCGCTCTATCGTAGCGGTGCAGAGTGCGTTCCGTACTCGCTACCAAATCCCCCCTCGGGACCGGGTACCGGACTGAAAATCCATTATGTTGTGGGTTGAGAACTTCAGGGAAACGGGAAGCGTGTCTGAAAAAAGACGAGGATGACCACGGACCTCTCGGACACGGGAGAACATCGAGGCTGTCAGACGGTCCATTTTGCAGTCTCCCAGGCGCTCTGCACGCAAACACCACGTAAACAACGGCTACCACTTGCAAGATATTCTTTTTAAGACCATGTGATTTAAAACTTCCCATGTTGTAGTTTCAGAATCCAAAAATAAAATTTTTGTATCTTGAATAGTTTTTTTTGTTATTCACCTTAAAATTTGCGGAGGTTATTTTGTCCCACCCTGTATAAGGACTGGATTAATCAGTATATACTTTCATTTCACAAAACAATGCACATGCCTTCCTTGTAAGTCTTTTTCACAAAGAAAGCAGTCACAATAAATCATTTTGACTTATGGAGATTATGTATATAATGCAGAATACAAATAGATGAATGAATGAGCATTGAGCATTGGTGCAATGACAGTGACAGTGTAGAACCAAAGTATTTGAGAAAAGCCTATTGCAGAGCCACTGCATCCACCACAAACCCCACACAGACTGACCTCCAAAGTGAAAAAGCCAGTGACCAACTGCTTGAGCATAATAATGTAAAAGAGGAACTTTAAGATCACATGTGCATATATATATATAATGTATCATAAGGATCCTACCGTCCTAATTGTTCTGGAACAGTCCTGGTCTATGGTTTTGAAACAGCTCTGTCCCAGTGTCCTGCAAGGTTTGGTTTGGAACACCATAGGATTTTCCAAGTCATAAAAATATATTCCTGACAATGCGCACATACAGACAGCCATCAACCAGGCACTAACAGGTACAATTAGAAGAATGATGTAAGATACGCAGATTAACGATTTTGGAGTCAGGACTATGACAGTGAGGGATGATGAAGAGATGTGAAAAGAAAAATCTTCTAAGTGAAATGAGTATCTGATTTGAATAGCATTCTTATTACTTCATTGTTTACTAAAATTTGTATCTGAATGATCATGTTGTTGTAATATTAACAAATTCCTTGTCTGTTTTATCACAAGATGGGTTAACAAATTTTTCTACCTCCCCCATCCCACACTTAAATGTTATTAAGTGCCCCAGATTTAAAAAGCGGGATCCCTACATATGACAGAAGAGGGCCCTACATGTTGAAATTAACACCAAAATGCGAGGATCTTACATAATCAGACGAGCAAAATGTTGGTGGGAGGCAGGAAACCACACAGATCAAAAGTGGGCAAATGCCGATAAAGACATGTGCTTATGCATATACTGATTAATACAATCTTACTTTTGAACATTTTACATAAAGAAATGAGATGGATGGAACTCTTGATCATCCACTACACATACTACGAACAGCTGGTCAACTGCCCTCCAGAAGAAGGCATACCAAGTAAATCCAGCTGGACTTTCATCTGGCTGCCTGCGGTTCTGTTATCTCCAGATATGGTAACACAATATGCCTGTCCCTAGTACACACTAGCAGCATCTACATGCACTACTTACACCTTACCACACTGTCACTTACCTTGTCCAAAAGTAAGGTATGCGAAGACTTCAGACCTATAGCAGAACTCATTTCTTCAGAAACACTTAATTTCGAGTTATTTAATTTCTGAATCTTGATTTTTTCTTCAAGAGACTTTTTTCTGTTTTTGTGTTCCAACTTCATTGTATTGACATAACCTCTACGTACTTCAGTACCGAAACTCGAAATATGCTTGCCTTCTGTTGACGTTCTTCTAGATAAAACCGAACTACGTGTTGTCTTTGTTTTGTCTTCTACCGCAGGAGACTTAGAATTCTTTCGTTTTAATTCACTGGCTATCAACTTGGTACCAGAAACCATAGCTTTGCAAAATACACGTGTGGCTTCGCACAAGATCACACATGCGAACACAGACCATCTAGTGCATGCGAACTGTTCCGCCACGGAATATCTAGAAGGCAACCGTAGTACGAACCGATGTTTTGACAAAACATTCAATAGCACGGATTACACCCATACTCTACTCGGCTCTGAATGTGTGGAACCATGCATCTGGCATGTATGGTTGCGAGGATTATTTATCCGTGACCTGAAACCAAAATATTGTGGTAGCAGGTTGGTGAGAAATGTAAGAGGAAGTTTTGTAAGCGGAAATGTAATTGGCTTTGTTAATTTTAGAAATGACTGCACGTAAAGCAACAATGCTTACGTAAGTTATGAAACTAATTGCTCCTGTAATTCATATTGGTTTAATTTTCATTTCAATGTTGTACAAGACTGAAATACGCCCCAGTCCCGAATTATTTGGAAATCACGTAATGTATATATGTTTGTACTATGTACATATGTCATCCAGCACATTCGCCGAAAATTGTGAAAGTATAGGGGTATCTTTTCTTTGAAACATTGCAATTTTCTAGCATATTAACCCCGTGCTGTGTTGTACGTGGGTACCAGCTTTTCGGAGGAACGTACTGCCCCATTATGAGGGTGGAGATGTTCACCACCGTAATGAAATTCTCATCAAATTTTATCAAAATGTATATATGACTCAGTATGATATTTTGACCTCTAACTATGTAAAACTGGTATATTTAGTGATACTATATGGCATAACAGCAGAAAAATGTACTGTATGTATAATTTATTCCAGTGCACAAGAACTTGTCCAGTTGCGGGTAAAGGTGGACAGAACTCTGCCAACAAAAGGAATGAAAGAGTTTCAGCCATGCAATTCTTGGCTTGAAAAGAAGCAAATTCAGACTGCTTTAGAAGAAAGGAAAAATCATCTTGAGGAGGAAAGAGTGGAGCGATTGTAAGAATTCTGTTTATTGCACAGCTTGATATTACAATATAAATTGTATATTGTAAAAGCAGATTAGAAATGATTACATAAATTTTCTTCTGTAGGCACAATCATTATGCTATTTCATATACATGTTATATTAAAGTTCTTAGGTAATTATATTTAAGTGTATTGTGCCTAGAGACACCTAGTTAAAGGTAAAATGTCAGGTGGTTATCTGCTGGCCTGTCTCCATGGAGGACGAAATTGGATCCTGGGCCCCACTGGCAGGATTTGTGGTGGATTGGTTTTCCTCCAAATACTTCAGTTTTGCCCTGTCACTATCATTCCACCAATGCTCCACTCATCCACCATCAATACTGTGTAATATTAGCAGTTGACAGCATCAGTAAATAGAACACTTCATTTTATATTCCCATATTATAACAGAGGAGCATTAACAAGAGCAGACTGGGATCCAGAATTGAAAATTGCAAGAGTGACATGCAGAGTGGGTCGACACTGGAAACAAATGGGTCATGAAGTTGGAGGGAAATTGTACCTGTTTCCTGAAGAAGCTTTGTTTCTATTAGAAACTGTGAGTATGTGCAAATTTTATCTTGTGCTACACAGTTATTAAACTCTACTAGTAAAAATGCTGGAATAAGATAATATATAACACAATTTAATAAGCATAAAATTTGGTGTCTGGGGTTTGAATGTTCATCATATTTTGATTTCAGATACACATTTTTCATTTGAATAAAGGTAGACCAACTTGATGACACTTGCTTTATTATGTCAATTTACTGCTCAACATGTTTCAGATGTTAATACATCCATCTTCAGGAGCTTGCGCCTACTTGGTGTGTTATTGTGCAGGCTGTATTGCGCTGTAATGACAGAGGTTTATGTGTTAATTTATTTATCTAGTGGTAAGTGTTATACCTATATTATGTGTCATGTGTGGCTCTGAGTGAGCGTGTTTCTGCAAGCGTGTGGTGTCCTGTGGTTCTTGAACATTTTGTGTGTGTTTTATGCATCTGTATTGATGACTATATGCATGAGCTGTACATACTAACATGCCTCAAGTCAGGTATGTACAGCTCATGCATATAGTCATCAATACAGATGCATAAAACACCAAAACATACCACACAAAAAATGTTCAAGAACCACAGGACACCACACGCTTGCAGGAACACACTCACTCAGAGCCACACACGACACATAATATAGGTATAACACTTACCAGTAGATAAATAAATTAACACATAAACCTCTATCATTACAGCACAATACAACCTACACAATAACGCACCAAGCAGTCGCAAGCTCCTGAAGATGGATGTATTAACATCCGAAACATGTTGAGCAGTAAATTGACATAATACAGCAATTGTCATAAAGTTGGTCTACCTTTATTTAATATCAAGATGATGTACGGTCCAATACGCATAAGATACACATTTTTCAGTTTGTGTATGTGTTTATTACTAACGCAAGTTTATTACTCTGTCCAGGCCTGCCTTGAGCTCATGTACAATGGTGTAGCCATAAGCATCCAGGAAGGTTACGGCATGTTACTTGGTCCTGAAACAGGCTGCACATTCAATGAATACCAAACTTACATGCATCTTATGCGTCAAGGCTACATTGTTTTGCGACATTCTCAGTCCATCAGAGCAACTCGCTATGAGTGTCAGATAAGACTTCATCAATACAGCGTTGGACAAAAACAACATAAGGAAAATGTTGGAGCTATGAAGCCATCCCCGAGCACAGAACACGTGGCAACTAATGTCAAAACAGAGGAACAGGACTTTATTGATGTAGAGACAGTAGAAACTGTGGATATAAGTGCAGATCGGCAGAGTGTAACACAGAAAACAGAAAATGAAATCACAGAGTGTAGTGATATTGTAGATGTTAGTGATAGCAGCCAAACATCACACACAGAGCTGAAGATTGAATCTGCAGGTAAAATGAGACGTAATAAAGAAAACAAAACTTCATTAGAAAATGCTGATGAAATTGAAGTAGTCAGTGTAGTTAATGTCAGAATTGATGCTGATAATGACATTGTTGAGGTAAATCATGAAGATGTTCCTTCAACATCAGCTGTTGGGCGCATTTCCAGACGTAAGCAAAGGAAAGCATATCAGAACACTGTGAAAAGCAGGGCAGTGAATAAAGAAATACAAGTGTTACTTGCAATTAAATCAGGTGTAGATACTGAAAATTATGCTGCCACTAATGTTCCAGCGTTATCATCTGTACAGAATTCAGATCTGGATGATATTAACATCAAGCAGCCACCTAATGAAACAGCCTACCTTGGCAGGGGCAAGGTAACCAACATTAATTTAGAACATGATGAGGTAGAGATTTTACCCAGTATAATAGACATTTCAGAAGAGGATTGTAAGCAGGGTTTGACCTCCTTAAAACTGGAAGACACTAACTCTACATCTAGAAATGAAATTGAGGTGGTGGATCTGGAGGATGACGACTCCAGGTCAGAGATGTCGTGGGAGGCAGAGAGAATGAGAATTCTTGACTCTATCCCCAGTATTAATGGCATGTTTATTATACACGTGCAAGTTCCTGATAAGGATCTGCTCCCAAAAAATGTTTGTCCCCAGAAGAAAGACTATTATATCCAAAGGTGTCGTCTTAGCGCACCAGGAATTGGTGGAAAACTGACAGCAAAATTACCAAATAACAGGCCTCATACCTGGCAAGATAATCAGTCTTTCCACACTCATAGTGATGTAAACCCATGGATTCATCCTCCTGCTTACAACATTGGTGGTGGCAGTGGTGGTGGAAACATGTTTGGTGCAGCTGGTGTGTGGAGTAGTAATTCTTTTCACTTGACAGGTCCCTTTAGGAACCAGCATTATCAATCTCATTTCCCTGCAGCATATGAGTTACAGACCATGTTCTTTCAGACTGCTGGTGCATCACCATTTCCTGCTAACCCTGCTTGGGTGCACAATACAACATATGGTATACCTGCATTTGCACCCATGCTTCAAAACTCCAGGATCCCACATGGCCATCGCCCATTGTGGCATTATCATACAAGATCTTATCATCAACCATACTATAAACAAAGAAGACGAAGGTTCCGAACACTGTACGATTGTACCCCAAACACACTTGGAAAACAGTATTATGAAAACCAGACAAACAGTATTGATGATTTTGTTCCACTCACTGTTGAAGTTAAAGTCAGTGAAGAAGCACCAGAAACACCCATTAAAGATGAAGGAGATGGTAATGATGGTGATGTTGAAGACATAGTTGAATGTGTGTCAGTCAATTCAGCAATAAAAGTGGAAAATCCATCAGCAGACTTGCCTTCAGGTGAAGGTCAGCAGTGTGATGGTAATAAAAATGGTGCTGATGCCTGTACTGTAAATCGGAGAAGGAAGAGGACAAGGAAACTGAGATGTTCTGTACCAGCAAAGAAGTCGCAAACACTTCGTGAACAACTGAAATTAGAAACAAAGGAAGATGTTCTGACAGCTGAAACTGTGGATGAAAAATGTCAACAGCAAGTATTGCAACAGGAAGATATGGCAGCTGCCAATGTCAATACTTGGAAAGATTTGAAAACTGTTATGCAGGTTGTGAACCTGGACTCGAGTAGTGAGGATGATGACATTTGTGTAGATGTGAATGATACGCAGGGATCAGAAACACAAAATAATGAACCACTGGTTCATCCAGAGGATTGCAAAGACATAGGTATTTCTGTATTATTTCTATTTTGCCTTCCCTACTGCATGAACTGCACATTGTAATGCTTTAGGTCCTCTGACAATCGGTGACCATGTAACATGTATAAGGAGCCATAAGTCATGGGTTTCTGCTCTTATTTTTATTGACAAACCCTGAGAGGGCATCTTACATTCATGAACAAATGAAAGTACTTAAAGAAGAGATTTGATTCAGTTATTTCTTAGAAAAAGATATTTGGCAATGGTAGTATATTTAAAGATTTTTTCATATAGTTTGTACTGGTATTAATCTATTTCAGATGCATTTTATGTTTATGTTTCCATGCATCGCTGATCTATATTAATAATTGTCCAATGAGACGCAACACAAAACAGTCTATTTATTATTCTGCAAGTTTACTGTACGTGTTTTGGGTGTCAACCACACCCATCATCAGGAGTACACAAATCTGTAACTACAGCCTCTGGTACTGGTCATATTTTTCGTGCAGCTGCCTCCCTCCAACATAGCCAAACTAGCTTGGCCATGTTGGAGGGAGGTAGCTGCAATGACACTCCTATTGGTGTAGGTTCCTTTTTCCCTACAGAAAGGTAATGAGAAATGAAATGATACCTTTGCACAACATGAAGACTGAAATGCAAGAAACAGCACTCTAAGCCATTGTGTAAAGGTATTTACTGCACCAAAGAAGCTGGCTGATGCAATATCATTACTGACTTATATTTAGAAGGCATTGGTTTGAATCTTGGATGGGAGACTAACTATTGTGACAGGTTTTTCATTGTTTTCCTCCATCCCTCCATGCAAATGCCAGGTTAGTACCTTCAACAGTCCATGCCTATTTCCTTCTATACTCTTAACCAAGTCATCATTCTGTAATTATCCTACCATCTGATGCTGTGTGCTCTGAAAATGACAGCTCTGTTGAATGAATCAGTACTTGGCTCAGATTTCTACGTAATATGAATGCAGGACCAGATATATTAGGCAGTTGCAGATGTGTACCAATACAACATCCATGCTAATAACCAGTTCATTGAGATAACTTAAAACTTGCTCTTCATCTCTTGTTTTCAGTTTCTCCTTTCTGACCTACTGTATGATTATTGTATTGTATTACCTCAGGTGCAAAAATATCCTTTCAGTTATGTACAATATGATTTCAGATGTGATCTTGAAGAAATTGCAGATTATTAAGTCAGTGGACTTAAAGCAAGAGAGAGAAGTTGGAACAAATGAAAGACTCAAGATTAGTTTCGACCTGTACCTGCCCTCCCCAGCATTCCGCAAAGCTAGTCCAGGTCTTCCTAACTACAGGATCATTGTTGTTGGGTAATCATGCATCAGCAGTTAATTTCTGTATAGCCTAAAAGATCCGAAAATAATGAAACACTCCGAAACACAACATGGGTACATGTTATCCTATAAAAGCATTTTATTGGACGATGCATATCTTGTCTTGCTTTTACACTAAAAGAAACAGAGGGAAATTAAAATTTTACATTGATGATTATTTTCTCAGAACTGCCATTTGAGTGTGTGACATTTCACATTACACTAAAGGGAAGGGAATTCTCAGTATAAATCAGAAATTGAAAGTGTTCTAAGAAATGTTCACATAAACATTTAAGGTGATGGTAACAAGGAGTTGGATGAACTAGTTTATTGTTTTGACGTTTTGTTGACTGTGTATCTCAGTATATTTATCTCAGTATTTAACCAACTTGATGCACAACATGAAATAAAACTTATTGTGAAACAAATTTTGTGCATCAAGTTGGTTAAATACTGAGATAAATAGTTTATTGTTGTAAATGCTTATCCACAATCACTGAATTCTTATGAGACATTAATTCCTTAAAAACAATAACACAGTGATCCCAGTAATAGACTGAATGGTACTTGTACACTGGCATTCCCAGACATTTAATGCACCTCAGGTGAGGTTTGCATTGTCCACAGTTGATGTGGAGACCAAACTATATTAGTATTTGCATGAAAATTCATGTCTTTTGGAATGTTACACTGTGTTGGTGGTTAAATATCTCACATGATTTCAGATGTCCGTGTAGTCTTGAGCATCTTGCTGCCTTTCAGTTGTCAAGACTTGTTTATCCAATAACATAATGTAATATCTCAGATCTGAATCTTGGGCAACACTGCTGTGGGAACCTCAAAATATCACAATGTTTACATGTTTCGAAACATTGAAACCGTACTATGTAATGTAGGTTACATCTCCCAGTCTTGCATTAGTGGTAGGTCATTGTTGTTGATGTTGATTCACATCGAGTTCAAGCCCTTGCAGTCCTGATGCACCGAGGCCTCATAGACAGGCTCTTTGTGCCCCCTAATCTAATATCAACTCAGGTGAGCCCTGTTCCTTTATTAAAGTTCCAGATGGCCCCCAGACTTAAAATCTTAATGGCCTCCGGGTCCAAGAAAGGAACCTAGATATAGTTTTCCTTTCTTTCAAAAGTCCCGGCAAATGAACCCCCTCCAGGTTCCCCAACGGGGTCCCAATGGAGAGGGAGGCACGTTTATGGGGCATTTTGCTTATCTCTCACAAACCTCATCTTTTGGGTTCCCAACAAAGTAGCCCTCCCTCAAGGTCCCCTTCATGGAATCCCTTGCAGAGAGTTGCCCCATCACTACAGCCCTTCTTCATTCATCTATCAAAGTCCCCTTTAGAAACCCCCCCCCCATACCAAGTTCCCCTCAGATGGAAGGGGGACCCCCATGGAGAGAGATGCCCACATCCAGAGACTTTTTTAACATATCTTCCAGGGTACCCAGTGAAAGAGCTCCCCCTGAGGCCCCCTCCACAGGGCCTCAGTGGTAGGATATCTAACACAAAAGTACATCCAGCAACATTAGTAACTCTGTCCCATTACATAACAGTACCTGGTAATGTGTCTCAGTATAAAACTTTGTGGAGACCCTGAATTAGAAGCTCATCAGGAACCAGTATGGGACCTGTAACTTGTTTACATTAATGTGTGTGATTCCTAGTGAACCAAAGAAATTTTCAGCTTTACTCAAGTTTTGGCCTGCTCAGTATTGCCCCGCTTTACCTGGAGATCCTTGGGGTTAGACTCAGGTTACATTTATCCCTGTTATACAAACTGCACTGTATTAATGGAAATATATTCACTGTATAGAGTTCTGCTGTTTTGTACTGTTATTAATGTGGTATCCAGAGTTACCAGTAATTTAGATGAGTAGTCTAAAGTATGAACACACCCATAGTACAGCTATGATGATGAAGGGGCAGATCACATGATATAAGGTTTACAGTGAAGCATGATCATATTCTAAAGATATCAGCAAAGAATGGAAGAATTGTACTGCAATTATTTCCCACCATCCTGTCATCTGTTCATTATACAAAGATGAAATATGTATCATATACAGGGTGTCCCAGGAGGTATGTGCCAGACTTCGGGAGGGTGTTCCTTATGTTAAAGTATACCGATATAACCCAAAACACCTATATCCAAAGTTGAACGGTTACGGAGATAATGGCCAGAGAAGTTTGAAACTTTGACAGCT
>Ga0131853_10015408_pt1 | contig 13977 bp, 7 predicted proteins | sample TergutLab28metaG_FD_92764 | JGI IMG/M metagenome (GOLD analysis project Ga0131853, IMG submission 92764) | Labiotermes labralis P1 segment gut microbial communities from Petit-Saut dam, French Guiana - Lab288 P1 (version 2) (version 2) | ecosystem: Host-associated > Arthropoda: Insects >... | reverse complement strand
GTGAACTGCTAGTATTTATGTGTCAATACACATACTTCCAGTGATCAAAGTATAAACATTACAGTCCACAACAGACGTGTCAACAGAATCGTGTATTACTGGGCAGGTAAATTATTTCTTAAAAATCATTTGTCGTTATGCACTTTCCTTTTTAGGCAAGTTCGCAAAGTTGTGAAAAGCGGCTATTAGCTTCGTCATGCTTGTCTGTCCGTCCGTCTGTTCGCATGAAACAAATCGGCTCCAACTGGACGGATTTTTATGAAATTTTATATTTGGGTATTTTAAAAATATGTCGAGAATATTTAATTTTCATTAAAATCTGACCAGGAATCTCGGGTACTTTGCATGAAGACCAATATATATTTTTTCATCATATCTCGCTCAGTTCTTCTTAGAACGAGAAATGTTTCATACAAAATTTGCAGAGAAAATCAAAACACACATTTTATGTCCGTTAACTTCTTCCTTTTTTTTCCCCCCCGAAAATCGTGCCGTTTATGAGGTAATGTGGAGTAATACTGTGCAGTCGGTCAGGCCACAGATGACAAAATGACGCATGCGCGTTGCATGCTGGGTACCTAAGGCTACAAACACACACTCAGAATATGTAACACTTACTGCTTTTCCAAGGCAATAAATTTGCACGAACGCGCCTCGGTGTTACGTCATACGTGTATAGCATCTCTTGTTAATTATCAGCCTGGATTTCTTTACCTATGATGAGGTCTAGTAGACACGGGCAACTTACCTGTTTTCCAAAACTCCAAATACAGAGTATGGCAAAGACCACAATGACTGTATTCTTATAACGTTAATTTCTGAAATATTAACGCGGTTAATAACGGTATTGAGCCTAGAGTGGCAGCCTGTAGAAGCTACATATTTACGTACACCAAGAGCTTCAACCCTACACACGAACATAAAACAACACTGGACAGTTTATTACAAACAAAATCACATAAATTTTGCAGTACAGTGCAAGATTTCTGCAGCTTTATATCAAATAAGGATTACCATAGGCATACGTTCGTCTCCATTCTCTCCCTCCAAAATTTACACTTTTTCAAACATAAAATGATACATTAAATTCAACATTTAAATGCCTTATGTATGGTTATGAACCCTGCTGCAATATAAGATTTCTTTCACCGAACGAGACAAGAGAAAAGCACGCGATAAGGTTTTAAAGACGAAACGTAATCTACTTTATATAAGGCACCAGTCCGTACCGCGCTGTAAACACTTTCCATCACGGTTATTAAAACCAACCAGTTAATGATGTATAAAGCAAAGGTCGCTGTCTGTTCTGAGATCCTTACAAAACACTCAACGCAAAGCGAGCATCATGTAGAATTTTTGAATGTTAAACCTTTTGGAATGTAAAGGAACCGCTAGGCTTTGAAACGTTAATTATTCTGAGTACAGAAATTTTACTGTAGGTATAATTAATTGGTATGAGATTGATACATGAAGGAGGAAGAATAGATGCGCATATGTCAAGAGAAAACTCTGCTTTCATGTATAAGCATCACAGTTACATAAGCAGTACTGTACTCTCTTTAACTGAACATCTATTTCGTAAAAACAACGCTGAAGCGGGCAATTAAATAATTCATAGACAGGGGTAAAATTTACCGACATTTCCATTATTTTCAACATGTTATATTCATAGTATTTAACAATCTTACAATTCGTACACCTGAATAAAATAGCAAACAATTCAATAATGTCTAAAACACTTTCTATCCTTCCAATGATTTAGGAACGATTTCTTTACGACAAATATGTCATTTTTGTTAACACTATGAATTAGAATTTTGTATAGCCTGTCTTTAGCTATATAAAAAGACATGGAACTTGAAGCCCCCACACATGTCAATATCGATGACCATATTTGCACTGTGTATGTTCTGCAGGTCAGTTACATAGGACATAGCTGGCTAGGTGTGCGTCGTATGAATACGACGCACACCCAGCCAGCTGCACTCTCAACAGCATATTCCCACGCAACATGACATGCTGCCACAACACCATGTTTACAGAAACGAATTAAATTGTGGATATTATAATATAACTTTAGCAAGGGAAACATAGCTCCCTGATGATGATCTAAAAAAGATCGAAACATGTCAGAGTGATTTTAAGTGTTTTTATGTGGAATTTATGTAATTGCAATTGTTGATTATTAATTGAAGTGATTCTATGAAATGTACGGTGCAACAATAAGGTTTATATTAAGTCGGGATTATTTCAATATAAATGCCCCAGAACAACTGTGAATATTTCTCCCCCACCCCTCTAAAAATATACTTTCTGTGGTTTGTGGTAGTTTTTTACAAATATGAGCGGCAATATATCCTTAAACTGGGCAGAACATTTTATTTTACATACTTTTTAATTGCTTTCTACTGGAGTCTTTGTCTTGCAAATGAACCTGTCAGTAGAAGAGAATAACAATTCTTTACAGTCTGTGCTAGAGCTAACAATGAACACAGCAAATTTTAATTAAGTAGCAAAGAGTAAGACAATGGTGACACTAAATCCTGTATGACACATTGTATTGTTTCTAGCTGCTGACACAAGATTTATATCTACACGTACCTGAAAATAGGCATTTTCCTTGTACGTCTTGGACGGGGTGTGAAACTACAGCATGCAGGATAGTGTTGCTTATTGCAATACATAACTGAACAGGAAAGTAAATGAATTAGGGTACAACAGAATTTTACATTATTTTTGGAGGCAATCTTAAAAAAAAACACACAATATACTTGTACTATTCTGAAACGTGAAGTACAAACTGTGAAAAATTAACATTTTTTTTTGCAGGCGATAACTCCATGTACAAATTACCCACGTGGGATTGCAACATATGTACAGAGCGTGTAAATTAAACAAAACAGTAAAAACGGACAAGATAAGTAACCTGCGTTGGCAGCAAGTGTATACACTTCCCAAAGGCGAGCTTTTGTAAAACAATTCCTCGTACTTTAACACGAATAATATGCATTTAAAAGTCTTTCCTCAACAACACCCAATTCAATAAGAGCTGCAAAAAGCCATTATAAGAAGTCCACCAATAAAACAAATAAACAATTCTCATTTAAATATATTTGGACGTAGATTTGTAGCCCAGCGACGTATATGGGACTTAGAAGCAGTCACCTGCAAGATTCCGTCTTTAGAGACATTAAAATGTTTTCCCAATGTGGATTGTTACGGTACGGGATACGAACTAACCGAGAATTATCAATAAAAATGTGTACAAAGTTGAGACGAAATGTGAAGGTTTATAAGATTATTTTCGAATTAATTCTAGTTTGATAATCTTGATACTATATCCTGACGTAACTAGTCAGCAGAATATAAACGACATACTCAAACCAAAGTATTAATGATCAGTTTTGGCACACAGTAGAGGGCAATGTATTTAAATAAAACTTGCTCTTCAAGACGTAACTAGACCAGTGGAAGTATTCATGAATAAAAAATGTGTAAGCGGTAGGCCATACATGTTACGTGTTTTGTTAAGTTCACCAACGTTAAAGATAATTATGAAAATAAATCCCGTGATTTTTTATGTTCTCAATTTCCAGAACAGATAAACTACTAAGCAGTTGAAAGGTAGGTTTAATCTATACCGTAATATTATCATGACGAAAAGGACAGTGTTGTATTAACAAGAAAGATGTTCAGGTTTCTTTAAAATAACAAGACGTGTCAATTTGAATCTAGAGGACTAACTCCATGGTACATAGCCTTCTTTATGGAAGCATGTAGTGGTAATCGCAGCTCGTATACTCCAGATTAAATAAGCTATAGTCCGCGTTTACTTACTTAACTGTTTGTGTGTCTGAGTGCAAAGCTTTCTGTTATTTCTCTCCTTAATATTAAATAAATACTGACTTTAGGCAAAATAAAATTTTATACTCTGTCAGAGATCCCTTCACTTTTACGTCTAATAGAAAATAAAACTGCTGAATTTAATGTATGAATTTATAATGTATAGACAGGAAGGAATACTTCTTGCCAAGAAAGCTAAACAGAGGATCAAAGAGAAGCTAGCAGATGAATAGAAAGATGGCAGAAAAGAGGATATTTTTGTTGGTGTTGCCTTCCAGAAAGACTTAATCGGGAAGACCCAGCAAGACCCAGCAAGACCCAGCAAGCTCTAACAAGCCTCGGCCCAAACTTATTCCAATTCAAGGCGATACAAAACTGCTGTATACACAACACTTGCTAGTTAGAGAAAGGAAATCTTACAGCTTCTTCTAAAACCTGTCTTTCTCTTACAAAAGCACATTCTCTGTCTTGCTATCCTCTTTTCATTATATTTCTTTTTTGTTCTCTCGTTAAAGAAAGACACTCAACATCTCTCTACTCCTTGACAGTCATTTATTTTGTGGTTTTTATTTCCTTCTGACACCAGTGTGGTGGGTTTTCTTCCTCTTCTATGTCTTTCTTCTATTTATAACCAACTGACGAGAAAAACACAACCTCGTGGACTTTACGACTTTGTGCACACAACTACACACAAAACAAAACGATATGTAGATGTACATACTTTCTAAATACGTGTTTGTGATTCAAATATTTCATTCACCCTTATGCTCGTTTACTGCAAATACGAATATATAACTAAAATTGAATAAAAGTACAATTTCAAACCACAAAGTCTCCAAGATATTTTATCTTGTATGTGTTTCATTCATACATCGAAATACTTTTCCAGTGATATTGGAAAATAATAACAAATGCCATATTTTACACCACGTTGAAATGTCTTATACGAATAATCTGTTCTGCATTTAAAAATAACCGATTTGAGTTTAAAATTATGCAGTGTGTTTATTTGTTAGAATCAAGGCAGAATTATATCTGTCTGACACCACTTGAAGAAGATTATTTCCAAATGTCACGGAAATCAATTTTTTAATTTGGAGATAAAACCTGCTGACTGACAAACACACTGGTATTACCAGCGCATTAAGGCCAACCTTTATTCCGCATAAAACGCAATGTCATTAACTCGCACAATTTTACAATTACAGATTTATCATTTATTTGTGTATTCATCTGTACATGTAGTTGCACATGGAGTTGGTCTGTTTGCTGTTTTGCTACACAGACACATCCTGGCCCGCACTTAGACAAAACAAGTGAAACGAAACCATGATATGGCACGCACATTTCTGTGCGAGATTAAGTCGCTAAAACACGTTTATTACTTAAGAATTGGGCCGATAAAATGGCTACTTATAATGTGCGGTGCAAAAAGCTAGATGTTGGTTACAAAAGAAAATCTACACATAAAACTAACAGCAGGCTACATGCATTTAGTACGAGGATATGAGCTTTCGACAACATATATATATATATGTTTGTATATATATATATATAAATATGTTTGTATATATATATATATATATACACACATATTTATATACAAAAATTCGGAAACTGAGAATTTTTTAGTCGGAAATTTTTAATTTACAGAATTACTTATCCCAATAGGAATGCCCAGCATATTTCGGTTAGTGGTCTCAGCTCAAATGGATCCTTCTTCGGTTTGCATAATTTTCCAGAGGAGAAATTTTACTGTAATCGTTAGAAAATTTAAAACAAAGATGATTAACCAGAAACGATAAAAACTTAACATCGTAGCGCAATGTTGCAGTAACAAACAAAATGATGACTTACAAAACAAAGTGACGGAGCGTTCTCACGAAAATGTCCGATTAAGGAAGAAATTTTATTACGAACAAATGAACAGGACACTGCAAAGCTGTCAAACGACAGACCAAGTAACTGCGAATAGTCTTTTGAAGTAATCAGTTACAAGTAGAAGAGCATATTTAAAACAGTGCTTGTTGCTGTGGAGTGACGCAAATTAAAAAAAAAGACATTGAATAGAAACTGGCTTGTTTCTAAGAAGTGACTAATTCATATACTAGCCACTTACTTACTTACTTACTTACTTACTCCATGGTGCAGAGACCTTCTTGAGAAGCTAACTGGTTTGCAGCTAGTCAAGAAATTCCCCGAATTTCACGGAACCCGAAAGTTCATTACCGCACTCACAAGCGTCCGCCACCTGTCTCTATCCAGGGCCAGCCCAATCCAGTCCATATACCCACATCCCACCTCCTGGAAATCCATCCTAATATTATCCACCCATCTACGTCTAGGTCTCCCCAGTGTTCTCCTTCCCTCCGGTTTCCCCAGCAAGACCCTATACACCTCCCTCTCCTCACCCATACGCGCCACATGCCCAGTCCATCTCATTCTTCTCGATTCATATACTACCCACGGCTCCTCTAATCCATGCGATAATTTTGGTGTTTTAATATATTATTTTCATAAACACTTACAACAGCAACGTGCAACAAAATCGCTCACTTCATCGTCTTCTCTGCTCCGCATTTAGTGTACGTTCTGATACTGCCAGTGTTTAGGGCGTTCGTTATTTGTAGGTAGTTAAGCAAATACCCAATAATACCCTACAAAGGAACGCTGCAATGGGGGATTTTAAAGTTAACTCTGTTATCGAAATTTAAAGTTTGTAAGAATTACAACAAATGGAAGCGGCTCTAGATATGCAGTTTAGAAATATAGACTCATTTCATTTAGTAGTCTGTTTTGCGACAGGTCCAAAGCCTCTTCCACAGCCACCTCTCCACATAGTGCCAGCTAGAATTTCCTCCTTCAAATGAGAGCATCCTCTCCATTCCTTAAGGTTATCCAGTAGCTTCCTACGTCTTCTTACTCGTCTTCCTTTCACGTCTATCCCTCTTTTTATCTTTCCTTCAATAACCCGTTGTAGAAGGCAGTTTCTATGCAAAATGTGACCCATCCAGTTAGCCTTCCCTTTACTTATTTCACGCAGGATATTCGTCTGCTCCTCGACTCTAAGAAACAGACTAATCATGATAAATGAAGACAGGTAAATCAGGCAGAACAAAGAAAGTATCGGATGAAAATAGATTCAGTTTACTTCCTCTCGTAAGTAAAATACATTAAAATATGCGACTGTAGAAGAAAACGCCGTTTCACTAGAATCATAAAAAAATAACCTGTTTTGCAAACGTTCCAGCTGAAAATGTGTTCCATGTTCTGTGTTGTAATATAATCTGTGTTATATGTTCTTTCTACAATGTCAGTAGGAAACATGCTTTGTCGGATATTCCCGTACAAATAAATCTCTCTGAAGATCCCGCACAACTCAGTAGCAGAAAAGCCGAACACTTCCTTCTTTAATCCGAAGAACTTTGGACGTCGTAGAACGTGTGTGAATTTATCGTTCATTTCCTCTACTGTTTTCGCACTTCGCTGGAGCTAGGAAACACTCTTACACCATACCACGCACTGCACCTATAAATATTTGATAGGCAACAGAATGAATTAGCGCAGCAGTGAAGTTTCCAGTTCCTAAACCGGGTAAAAATTATCAATCCTGAATTTACTTAGAGGCTACAATGTGAAAGCTCAGCAAGGAGATCAAAGTAAAGAAGGACGGTTATTAAATTACTGTTTTTCTTATACATATATTTTTTTGATTATGTCCGTTTAGAATTTGCAGTAACACTAACAGAGCCCAGAAAATCTGTGATTACTTAACTCCTTTCATCTGGTTTATAATTTATGCCTATAGTAGTGTTTCATTACTGTTTCATCAAAACAATTTTACGTTATACATATCTTCTGTTCTTAATATTGTAAAACAGATACTTACTTACTCCATGGTGCAGAGTCCTTCTTGAGAAGCTAACTGGTTTGCAGGTACTCAAGAAATTCCCCGCATTTCACGGAACCCGAACTTTCATTACCGCACTCACAAGCGTCCGCCACCTGTCTCTATCTTGGGCCCGCCCAATCCAGTCCATTACCCACATTCCACCTCCTGGAGATCCATCCTAATATTATCCACCAATCCACGCTTTTTTTTTCTGTTCCGCTATGCTTCCCCTGGAAACCCCCCCCCCCCCCGGAGATGCGAGTGGTGGAGTAGTTTACCTCCGGATTGTTTTGTCTCCAGAGTAAGCATCCCGCCTGTGACTGTTTCTTAACATAAGTGTTTTACAGGGAAGGGTTGTTAGCACCTCGCCCAACCCCCAAGCTGCAGGACCACCCCTCGTCGGCTGTCTGCGACTGCTTATTCAATTTATTCGCTGCTACCCTCCTTATCGAAGGCCGTTCCTCTTTCCGCAACCTGAGGACGCGCCATGCCGTGGTGACAGGGACTCACTACATGGATTGTAAAACAGATATCTGAACTAAATATTACGCCTGTCTGTGTATTCACCCAAACTGTGCCCATGTAGCCACACGTCGATTCGATTGTCCACTGTTAAGTTCCTCTTTCGAATAAGAATGAGAGATCTTAATATATTTCGAACATACCCTCAGTCACGCGTCATATAGACAGGGTTATGCGAAATGATTGTCGGGGTTTTAACAACTTGTCACACATTATAAACTTGAGACAGGAGTATATGTTTTTTTATTGAATAGAACAACACTCCAAGTTTTTGTTACGCACCTTATAGGTGACCTATATATGAAAACTTTGTGATTCTACAAACATTAACACGATAATCGAGTTCATTCCAAGCAGTTTGTAGCATGTCAGCGGTGAAGGTTTCAATGTTGGTTCTGTTTGTAGAATCACAAAGGATGTAAATATAGAGCACCTGTAAGGTATGGAACAAAAACTTGGAGTGTTGTTCTATTAAATAAAAAAAAAACACATATACTCCTATCTCAAGTTTATTGTGTATGACAAGTTGTTAAAACCCTGATAATCGTTTCGAATAAACCTGTATTTTGTAAGTCTTATTCTTGAGAAACTTACGAAATTAAGTTTGTGTCTTCATGTAAAGTGGTATTTATACTGAACCGATACGAACCAAAATCTAATTTAGTCGATGACGTTTGGCATAGTTATGCACTACGAAATGTGAGTGAATTCCATTCACTGTCTTTGGAGAACACAAAGGCGGACAGATACAAACTCTTCACGTAGCATTCATTTTACGTACTACACAAAACCTAGAAGAAGTATTTTTTTATGTTTTGCTGACCGTGCATCTCAGTATATTTATGTTAGTAATTAACCAACTTGATGCACAAAATTCTTGTATTACAGTAATTTTATTTCGTAGCCTCTACATGTTTCGAGCATATGTACTCATCATCAGGAGGTCAAAATTGTGTTACACAGCCTCTGGTAAGGTAAGGTAAGGTAATGTAAGGTAAGGTAAGCACGTTTTAACAACAGTCAAGTTGCATTTTCTGTAGATTAAACAATTAATGTAAAGTAAATAGACACCGCACAATCTTAATAACTAGATAAACACAACTTTTTAGATAGGTAATGTAAATAGACATAGTTTTTTTTAACAATTCTAACAACCGGACAGACATAATCTTAAAGATACAACAACTAATCAGCAATTTATACGATTTTATGACTTAACCTCTACATGACATAACATGTTTATAAAGTAATACACAGTAATCACAACCGAAAAATTCACACATAAATTTTACTATTATTTGCTCACATTTATCGAATTGTACTTTAGTAATTTTAGACCACTCACTTTTTTTCAGTGTGATGATACCAGAGGCTGTGTAATGCAATGACCTGGTGATGAGCACATAGTGCTCGAAACATGTAGAGGCATGAAATAAACTTAATGTAAAACAAAAATATTGTGTATCAAGTTGGTTAATTACTGAGATAAACTAGAAGAAATATGTCGTATTTTTGTGTTAATAAAATTTGTTTCAAGTGAAAGTATATCATTTACTAAACAGATTTAAAAAGTCATTATTTTATCATGAAAATTGTGACCCAAACAGGTTATGAGATTCTTAAACTGGTTATCGTGCAACGACAATGTTGTCCGGCAACTGTCAAAAGAAGCAAATTCCCGACAGAGTAGTCAATGACGTGCATTCAAGAACACCCGTAAAACTGCATCACATAAAGGAATAATAAAATGAACGAACAAATAATTAGAATGGCCAAGTAAATATAAGCAAACTTTTAAATGACACGTACGCTTGAAAATAAATATCACCTAAATTATTTCCTTCAGCAATTCAAAATAATGATGGGTGCATAAAAAAAATGACACATGCTGATGGCTACATTTCGAAAGTTAACAACATACAACAAGAACATTCTTATACAGCGGTATTTTCCCTGTAATTTTCTTCGTGTCATGCTACATACGTGAAGACTCTTTGTTCTTTTGACATGTACAAATTTTTCCTCTCTTTATAATACACTGTCTTTTCGATCAGTCTCCTCGCCGATGAAATCCCCTTCACAGTTTGACGCAAAAGCCCGCCCTATTAATCGACCCTATTGTATAGATGCTTTAAAGAATTATGGAAGAGAAGAGAAGATTAGAGACCAAATATGAGCAGAGAGAGAGAGAGAGAGAGAGAGAGAGTGGGAGTGACAGGAGAGACCAGACAACGACAATTCAGAATTTCCCTCACCCGCGGCACTTCACAGTCATAACGCCTCGTCTTGCATTCCCCAACTCTTCTAAAACGCGCCTTTTTCTCATCGTACCCCTATCCACTAATTTATTGCTGTTCTTGTCCAACCAATTCCGCACCATGGCTGATGCACGGTAGCAGTAACAGGGGCTTGGCTAAGCAATGTGATTGTTCGTCGGCTTCATGATTTAGCCGTCTGCATCCCAGGCAAAACTCAACGCTGAAAAGCTAAACAAGGCTATTTTACTTACCTCAGCGAGGAAGTACAAACAAGTTTACGTAGCAACTATGCATGTACAAGCGAACTCAAAGTAAGTGAGTACTTAGTGCAAAATTAGTGTTACTGAAAATTGTTGTTGCCAGCGATTCAAATTAAAGTGAAGTTTGTGTACCAGTTGTGCCAGTGCTTAAGGCTGTACAACCCAGTAGTAAGTACAACCCTAAGTCTGGAAGAGTCTGAACTCTGCATTTCTCCCAAACAGTGTAATTATATGCTTCATATGATTCTCACAATGAATATCTGTTCTCTACCATAACGCCGCGATAGCGTAACCGGTAAATCGATTCGCTACGAGCTGAATGGGCCAAGTATCTAGTCCCGGTACGGGAGACATTTTCACACCGGTGGCCCTGGGGCCCACCCATCGTCCTGTACGATTGGTACCGGGTCCCTTTCCGGGTGTAAAGTGGCCGGGGTTTGACGTTGACCACCCATCCATTATCTAGCGCCGAGGTTAAAGGAAATGTAGAGTTATACGTCTATTATACCAATTAGCCTTCATGTCATCACCTGATTGTTCTTTCCAAAGGGCATCAAATGTGTTCTCTGTGAGGTGTGAACTAAAGTTCAATGAATTATCTATAAACGTCAATCTTGAAACGTTTACAAACACGTCGCCAATAAGAAGTAAGAAAGAGTGAGCACACAGTTACACTTAGCTGCATCGTTGAAGCTAAAGGAACATAGAAGTACCCAGCTTCACGCATCGGCAACTTTACCCAAGGGAATGGGACCTACTGCACAAATGATACGAGGTTGATAAGATAACTAGGCCATAAAGTGTCAAATTCTTGTTAATATTTTCTCAAGTTTATGGCCTTACAAAACTTCACAAACTCCTGGTTTACCCTTTAAAACACTGTGGCTACTACGAGAAGGAGTATCACCTAGAGAAACCATACATTTTACTCGCATAGTGCATTTGTGTGCTGTATGATTCAGTGAGTAAAGATCCATCAATTTGTTTAATAAAATCATTGAAAATTCTTAAAAAAGATTCAGTGCGTTGTCTATGAAATAACTGAAATTTGAAATATTATGTACATAAACTTTATGCTTCGAGGGTTTAATAAATTTCACTGGAATACTTCGTTCAGTGTGGATGAAGCTGTAATGCAGTGCAAAACGTTGTGTTTCAGACAACTACTTGTCATTCTGACAAGACAACTGCATGCATACGGAATGTGTGTTCTCTGTAGTACACATGCAATATGATGGTAATAAGCCTGGAATACAGCAAGGCGGTTCCATATTCTCAAGTAATAAGATAAAGTATATTAATTTTACAGTTACAGAAAATGCTCTGCATTTATTCATTTTCATAAATGATATGTGGTAATGTGCAGTGTGCATATCCTATATTAAACATTACAACACCTATGTTTTCTTTCCCTGTTGTGCTTCATAGCAAGAATGTTTAACTTTGTCAATACCAAAGATCACAAAACTTCACCCCATTTTTTTCCTTTCGATGGGCAGACCGCTAGCATTAGTTCTGAAATTAGTTTTCTGTGAACACTTGACTCAATTTGCTTCTTTGGAAGCCAGAGGGAAGTTGTGCGGAAAATACGGTATTTGTTAGGCCATTCACGGTTTTATTATACTATACATTATGAAATTAGAGGAAACAAATAAAAATTTATCACTGCTTCTACAAGTAGGAGGGTCAGTATAAAAAACAGAAAGTCATTCTTTTACAATCGAATTTAAAAAAGGAAAAACACCGGTTGACTTTGAAAGTATAATGATCAACGTGGCCGCTGATTTTAATCTTACAAATACGGCTAGTATTTACAGCTAACACGCTAATGAGGGAGTGTAAGTCATACTTGAATGCTTTCACATTTATTACAATTTAACGAGAAAACAAAGAGTAATCCACAATTAGAGGTAACCGCCCTAATGGGAAGTGACGCAGCGTCACTGGGTATCTGGTTGCCGACGTTTCAAGTCAACATAATTTTGTCATCTTCACGGTAAAAGCAATCCCATTACGGGCCTGGACAGGCCTGAGGATTCCAGGAGGTTGAGGCTCCCAGATTTCAAAACAATCGGCACATGAAGGTCATCCCTAAGCACCGGCCGCATTTACCCCCAGGAGATATTCCTGGTACTCATTTCTGTTAGAGGCTGATTCGACCTCAGGAACTTAGTGCGATAGGAAGGATTATGCCAAAGAAAAATAACAATGACGCCATCGGGAATCGAACCCACGACTTTCAGGCTTGTAGCGCAGTGCCTCAACCAACTGCTCCACCGCGTACCCTAATCTTCACGCATAGAAACTCCAAAGAGGAAGAGATATCTCAGCTACTCCGACAGGAAAACCCAAAATATCTTTTTCCACAATAAGTTTCTGATTTCGTGTATCTCCTCCCCCTCCCCCCCCCCCCACTCTACAGCTCACGAAGAAATGTGTTTTGTTGAATATTAAAATATTCTGGTACTTTAAGCCGTGTCGCTGGCCAGAAGTTTCGAAAAATCTTAGTGTCTTCATCTTCAGAGGAAAAGAAGTCCAAGAAGACGGCTTCGACTGCTTGAGCCAGAAGACAAAGACATTGCCATTCTTTGAAACGTCGGTAAGTATTTAAGCGACGACACAGAGTAACATCCGAGCAGACTTTAATCTTCAGTAACAGTGGTGTGAGAACTTCAAATTGCGATTAGTATTTCGTTATCTGAGTCAAGTAGATATGCTGTTGTAACGAACGCGATATCTCGGGGCCTTTGTGATGGTCTGCTCACCGGATCGGGAAAGTGATCATGATCGACCTCTTGGCTGTGAGCTAGTTAGTTCTAATTGACTTAGGAAACTTCATTACAACCTGATTGCAACGAGCTCTGTGTTACTAGTGCCTTACTCCAACGCTACCGTCAGCGACTACAATCCGTGTCATGACGCAGCACTTCACTGCAAATGTGCCAGAAAAAAAAAGGGACCGGAAGAAAATAAAAAGAATAAAGGATGGGAATTTTGCACGTCTCATATTGCAGCCAGGATATAACCATACACAGCAGTTTGAACCGAGATTTTATTCGACCTTCAATGTTAACAAAATTCCAGCCAGATGCAACAGTATGCAGATATTTATTTACTGCAAAGTCACTCTACATGTTTCGGGTGTCACAGCACCCATCATCAGGAGTACTAAAAACTGTAACCGCAGCCTCCGGTACAGGTC
>Ga0131853_10015405_pt1 | contig 13981 bp, 13 predicted proteins | sample TergutLab28metaG_FD_92764 | JGI IMG/M metagenome (GOLD analysis project Ga0131853, IMG submission 92764) | Labiotermes labralis P1 segment gut microbial communities from Petit-Saut dam, French Guiana - Lab288 P1 (version 2) (version 2) | ecosystem: Host-associated > Arthropoda: Insects >... | reverse complement strand
TTTGCAGCATAATGGCACAGTGTATGGAAATCATTTCATAATGCTGGCTAGCAAACTTAACAAGGAAGTATCATTCAGTGACTGTGGTCCCCATACATTGAGTTCGTTAATGTCAAAAGTTTTCGTTTCACAGTATATAATTAAATTATTGTTATGTTTAATACATTTTTTACTGAGTTGCATCACTGCCATGCATCCTGTCTTAAAGTATACAACACTTGGATCACATCTGCAAATTTTTCTTCAAAGTCTGATCTGGATTCTGCAGTCATGCTGTAGCAAGAAAAATCTATCAGTGAAAGTTGTAAATTACATTGTTGCCATCATTATTGATGTGTGCAGTGGGATGCTTCTGCTCTATTGGATTACTGCAGTTACATCATCACCTTCACAGTTACTACTTGAGTCTGGAGAGGTATGCATCGTTGTCAGTTCAACAAAAATTGATGTCTCAGTTACTCTTCTGACAGTCCTTCCATTGTACACATTGTATACATTTTTCCACATTCTATATAAAAAAGAGAGAAAATTATGATAGGGCTTGTGAACATTGTTTACAGGGAGGGGGGTCATGATGTGTGTGTGTTTGTTGGAATGGAGACAGTCTGTGTTGTGTGCATGTTTGTTTTACACTTTTGTGCCATATTACCCCTTTCAAGCTTTTGTCCTCCTCATTTTTGGTTCATTGCTATGGACTGGCTACACACTTGAATGCAGCTGATTGTGTACAAAACTCATTGCATAGAACAAAGTTGGGGGAAACTGTGGTTACTGTTAACTGCCTTGGTCACTGTGCCATTATCATTTAGTTAACAGTGACCTGTGGTGTGTTAATTGCGTGTATTTAACAGGATCAAACTGAGTTAGAAATGTCAATCCACATGCTTTGGAGTAACCCAAGTAAAAGAATGGTGAGAGGAAATCAGTCTGAAAGAGCATTTAGATGTTGCATATTGTCTTGGGAAAGAGTACAGTATTATTTATGGCACATGGTTATGCTGGAAAAATTGAAGAAAGTGCTAAGTTAGGAACTAAAGTGAGCATTATAAAAATTTATAATTCAGGAATCTGGACTTTGCAATGAACATAAGCGATGTTGAATGCGTGGATCGAGGATCAAAACGAATGCTACATTGTTCATTTCTCTATTGTTATCAGTAACACAAGAATAATGTAAGTATTCATATATGCACTGTATATGAAGAGGCTGTCACTGGTATGATTTTCCCTTACCCTTATCTGTTCCATTGTTTCTTATGGGAATATCATATTTGATTTACACCTGTTTTGCCAGGAACACAACAAGGGCATAAACAAAAATGCCTGTTGCAGTGGTCCAGAATTTATGCAGTTCACATGTTATTGGAGAAGTTGTCCCCTTACAATGACCTAATTTAGTCTGTTTTCAGCTGTGAAAGCTAAATCAGAGAGGACTGGAAAAGTAATTTCATTCTGTTTGAAGTTATGACTGTTAAAAAATGAGTATACTGCAGCAGTGCATTAGCTATATGTTGATTTCAGGATAGTTTGTGATTTATTTAGGAGGGAAGTTTTGTGTAACATTGAGTTCGGTATACCCCTGAAACTAACTCAAAATTTTTACATACCATATAGGTAAATATTTTAATGCACTTCCTATTCAAAATGGTTTGAATGGAGCATGGTGGTGAAAGAACATAATTATCACTTCGTTTGAGTTTACCTGTATAGACAGCACACATTATAACCACCATGAGAAATACTAAAGATGCATAACAAATCCAGTAATGTCATTCAGTTCATATGTCACACTGTGTTTGGTAGACTCTAGTAAGGCAGAAATGTTTTGCTAGTAAAACATCATTCCTGACCATCAGGAGGGTGTGTGCAAGGTATGTTCAATTAGTAAGGTTCCCTTGCCTCTAATTTCCTTGTTAATGAAGTATTTTATTTTTTGTTAGGAGGTAGCACTTGCAGTAGGGGTACCATGCAACAGATTGAATAAGAGTCAGTCAGTCAGATGCTGTTTAGAGCATAAGTTGATGTGCAGTGGCCATGATATTGGAAACTTGATCCTGTAAAGACATTTGTAGTGTGATATTGTTTGTTAGTGTAAAAAGTTTCCTCAATTGAAATTCATTGCCAATTAATAGATGTGTGTTGATGGTGTAACAAGAGTGCACCATGTTAGAAAACTGTCACACATCTATGATGATGATTGCACTGGTTGGCCTGGCACATAAAGTAATGTGAAGACAGCATGATTGGAGGAACTGGTTTTTGAAAACAGAGCAGCACGTTGGACATTGCCAGTTCCATATTGATGAGGAAGTAGAAATGGCTGTTCACACACAGTTGCCAGTGCAGAAGGACAAATTCTACCACAGCAGAATTTTAGACTCCTGCTAAGATTGGACTGATGCATCAATGTGCTCAAAGATTATGCTGATTATAATATTTCATTGGAATAAACTAGCTTACTTTTTACTTTGTTACGATGCCTTGTTTAATGTTTATAACCTAGGGAATCGTATTTGCTGAAGATCGTTTGTAATTTCTTGGTTCCACTGATTGGATTGGCTGCTGAAAATTCCCTTTATAACAGCTTTTCTTCCCCTTATACTGCTTTTTCTGGTATGAGTAGAACATTCAAGTTAGTTAACTTACAATTTGTCCAACTTATTTAAAACAACAATAATGAGCTCATATCCTATCTTATAATAAGTGAAGAAACACTTTCTGGGTAATGGTTATATCAGAAAATTGTAGAGTGTGGGCCATAGAACGTACCAGAGAGACCTGCAAATGACTGGTGTATTCACATTGCATTACTTTGTGCTGTTTGAATAAAGGTAGACCAACTTGATGACATTATGTCAATTTACTGCTCAACATGTTTCGGGTGTTAATACATCCATCTTCAGGAGCTTGCGACTACTTGGTGCGTTATTGTGTAGGCTGTAATGTGCTGACTTGAGGCATGTTTGTGTTATGTAGCAGGATTGGCTGTTGGTGATGTGGTATCCGAGTGCAGGCTGAACTACTGTGGTGTGTGCTTTCAAATAGTAGAATAATTGGGCTTAGTTTTTTCAAGACAGCAGTAGAACTGCTGCTACTGTAAATGAAGATGGGTACTGAGAAATGATTGAGAGTTCCTGAAGTGTAGCTGTGTAGTGGAGAATATTTGGTTTCAGCAGACAAGGGTAAAGCCATCTGTTGCACAGCTGTACCCACGGTACATGCCATTCCTGAAGAGGGTGGTCACTATGCAGTTTGAAGTTCTGATAGGTGCTACTAAAGACTGAAGTCTTCTGGAATTTTATGCCATGTTGATTTGTAAATACTTGCCAGTATTTCAAATGATCGTGGTCAGTTGGTTCATGGAGTCAGTCTGCTTGGACAGTAAGACCTCGAAGAAGAAGGCAGTACAGTTTCTTGAAATGTCTGGAACTAATGGCCTAGTGACTCTGTGTCAGGAGACTTGAATATTGGAGGTTTCACCTTCATGACCTTCTGTTATGCACAAATAAAGAAGTAACAACTCCTTTTCCTTAGAGTACTGATCTGCAGATGATATTGGAAAGGATGAAATCGTGTTTTTATAGTTATATAACATGTTTAATGTTACGAGACAACTTTGAGAGTAGGTGTATCAGAATGAGGTACTGAATGCCATGGTACCTTACATTAGCAACTGGGAACGTGTCAGACAGCTTCCCACTTTATGTGTGTTGTTTCTTTCTTTGTTAGTGGCTGAGATTACTCAGCCTACTGTTAAGTTTGGTATGAAAATGATCACACCAAATAAGTATTTTGTAAGGTCCCAGATTTGTTTAATGTAAGTGTTAATTTCTTGCAGGTGGTGGTAAGGACTCTCCAAGAGTTACTGCAGTGGTTGATGGGTATTCCAGCTGGTTTGAAACTTAATTATGCCTTTAATAATATGTTGGGACAGTTCTTCCTCTATCACATCAATCTGTGGTGGACATTTCTAGGTAGTACCTGATACTTAGAATAAAAGTTTAGCCTACTTTCCTTTCTTATTCCTTATTGGCGAAGTGTTGTACCCCTATATTTTGAGTCAGCTTATAGCAGCTGTGGAGCCGGATCTCATTGCTGCTGTATACAGCGTTTCATTATGTGTACCTGCCATGAGTTATTTATAACCATTGATGTGAGGACAGCCATTCTTACTTGAACGGAGGAGGTTCCAGTCACTTTGCTATGTCATACATACTCAAGGAGGGTCTAGTTAGATGTGAGATAGCCAGATTTGAATGAATCAACTGACCAAAGAAATAATGCAGTAAACAAAGAAAACTTATAAAATAGTACAAAAATAATTCATGGGATGACATCCATCTTTGGTTCTCAAATCACAAAGAATGTTTTTTTGCAAAAAAATGTTGTTGCTTGTAATCTTCTCTTGGTTTCATAATCTTATGTGGGAACATCATACATGCTCAGAAACGGCCCTTTTTGTGCAACTTCAGCAAGAATCAGCTGGTAGTCATTTGCTCCTACGGTAAACAAGTGTGCGCGTGCGTGCATGCACACACACTAACTCCATAAAGCAGAGTACTTTTTGAGAAGCTAACAATACATCCATGCAAGAAATACTGCACAGTTTATGGAATCTAAAGATTCATTGCTCTGTGCACAACATGTTATGAAATATTTTGTATTAGTCAGTGTATTAAGAAGTGATAGTGTGAGCAATATCCTACAGAATGAGTAAAATCAAAACAATAGGTACAGGCATCTGCACAGAACATGAGAAGGCAAAGTTGAACTAGTGTGAAGGGATGACTGTCAATATGCAGGCAGTATGATTTCTGTTACTTTGAAGTGGAGTAGAACAGTTACAAGATCTATTTGATAAAAGAACCAAACACTCTACACAAATGACATAAAAAGCATAAAATAGTACTGTTTTTATTTACACCTACATGTTTTGGCCAGGGAACATATATTCTGGATTTTCTGAGGACGTTAAATTTTTTATATAATAAAGGAATATGTGTGGTGCTTTATGTGCTGATGTATATAGATATAATATTATGATGTTACAGTGCGGAGTTTGAACTGTGTGTGTGTGTGTGTGTGTGTGTGTGTGTGTTGCTTATGAAATGGCAGTTGTAACCCACACAATTCATCAAACTGAGATTCCCACGTTACTAGACAGTTGGGTTACAAACACACCTTCTGTCAAAATGTTGTGTCCACAAAAGAATTTATTGTCCTTTTATTTACGTAAAAACATATTGAAGTGCTGGTCTGCTCATGATCGCTCTCAAGTTTCTGATGTCTCCTGCAAATTTGTGTGTTGTTGGGTTTCGACATATTGCTGTTTCATGAGCAATATATGTAGTTCACACAGTATGGAGTGTGAACAGTACACCGCATAATGTCATTTTTGCATATGCAGTAGATTGTTGATTATCTGAATGTCAGTAATCCAAACCATCAATCATCCAAACCACCACCGGGAAAAGAAAGTTAACATATACTTTCCAGTTACTTGTTACTATACTGAAATATCACTAATCCAGTTAAGGCATTAGAGGAATTCACAATCGAATGTCAGCTTTAGCTATTTTCTGGACTCACGACAGTGCACTTCTGCTGAGGTGTTGTTATTAAAATAGATGAGAGATCGAGCTGTGAAGAAAGATGATCACACTTTATTCAAAGAAAAATTCAAGATTGTTTTAAAAAATAAACTTTCCCATCTATACATTACTTGTTTCTACCATATAATAACTTGTGTTTGTTGTTTTATTTTGTACATAAATTTGTTACAATATTATCATGCATGTTTGATTAACTGAACTGCCTTGGTCTGTATTAGTTCAGGTAATCGACGCTGTACTGCATGTCTGTTTACACTGTTGGGTACCAGTTATAGGTGGATTGTAATATTGTTTGCATTTTGTGTATTTGTGTTCTGTATTGATTATTTTATTAACAATAACAAAAGCTTGATAAAAGTGTACTACAAGGTTACAAGATGATTTACTTGACACAAAGCCAAGCAACAAACTGACTTGATTCAACTGTGTGCATATTTCACCAAGTGGATGTGTCAATACTCATGACTTCACCAGAAAGAAAACATAATTTTGAAATTCTTGCCACAATTGGTGGCATAAGTGATACCTAAGAATAAGTTATTCTGGCAAAGGAAAGGAAATAGTGATGGTGATGATGCAGCAGCATTCCTTACCTCGAGGGTTCCACTCTTCTGGGACATGATGCATTGTTGGGCAGGTGGTTCCCACCTTTTCAAAGGAACGTCTTGCCTTCATTCCCAAGAGTCGGGCATGGGAACCACTCGCCCAACAACGCAGTCTGAGATGTAAAAACACCGAAATCCTCACATTGTGTTAGAACTCAAAACAACTCTGTAACTTACTGCAAACAAGCAACAGAAATGTTCAGACTCAGTGAGACAATTTTATGACTATCCATGCACAAGCAAAATGACATTTGGGATTTTAAAGTTTTCTGTGCATTCTGTATGCGAGCAGATGCCTTAAATACCAACTAAATGCACAGTATCTATTATGTACATACATTCGACATGTATCTTGTACACGTTACGGTTCTTGTGCACCACCATCAGGGAGAACAACTATGCCAGCTATTTGAAAAACCAACTACTATTGTGACATTGTTATCTGCGGGTTCAATTTTGTAACTTATATGTTATGATCATAAATATACTATAAAAGGTACATCTGTATGTATTTTAAAAAGATGTGGTGTTGTACAATGGTTTGAAACATACAAGGGTACAACTGTCTTGCTTTTTTCTTAATTGGTTGTTACCGTTCATTTTAATATTTACATATTTAGGTGCTAGTTGATTGCTTCTACAGATCTTGTTGAGCCAAATGACTGCGTTGGTTTTTAAGTAGTTTATATCTGGCATTCTTAAAGTTGTTAATCAACTTTGCATGTTGAGCAGCTATTATTTGGATTATAAATGTAAAGATCAAGGTTACTCCATGACGTGACTGTGCAGTCACAGAGGGGAGGCAGAGATACAACTTTAACCCATTCGCAGCTGGGCAGTAGCGAGGGAGATGGGTGATCAGCATTACACTACGCCCGCTTTACCCCCAGGAAAGGCCCCATACCCATTGTACAGGGGGCTGGGTGGACCTTGGGCCAGTCTGGATGGCATAGAAATTCTTTCTCCACTGGGATTTGATCCCTGGACCGTTCTGCCTATAGCGAGTAGCCATACTGACTACTCTATCCTGGTCACAAGATTGGGTGTACATTACCTAGATATAGGTGGGCACACAATGGTGTAGTTTGTTTAGGCACTGCGCTACGTGCTGGCAGGTCGCAGGTTCGATTGGCAATAGTGTCACAGGAATTTTTCATTGGCGTAAACTTTCTGGCTACACTTTGCCCTTGGGGTCGACTCAGTCTCTAACAGAAGTGGGTACCAGGAATGTTTTCTGGGGGGTAAAGGTGCTGATTGTCTGAAATCTTGGAACTTCAACCTTCCAGAGCCCTCAGGGTCTGGCCAGGCCTATGCAGGGATTGCTTTGCTTGCCTAAATATAACATTGGGAACACAGGATTTGTAGATAATGTGCTGTAGGAAAACATGCTTTGTGAATGCTGCCCAGAACTCTTTGTTGGGTTTCTCATTTATGTCTCACATGCATGTATTCTTGATTTGAGTTTAGATCTCTGTGTTACTTTAATTTAATCCATTCATTTGTGACATCCCACTGTGATGTACAAGTAAACACAGAGGAAATGGAGCAGTCAGTCATAAGTTAAATTCCTTTACCCCCAACATGATGGAGGTTACAGTCATGTTTGGGAAGAAATTAATTGTGTTGTATGTAGGCATTTTTTCTGCAAGTAGTTTTTATATGCCTGATGATGACTTTCAGTATAGTCGGAACATGTTGCAATATCGTATACAGTAGAATACTGCTAAATATAATTGTGATATAAGTCTTAAAGCTTTCACAGCGACAGAATTCAATGTAATTTTCTCAGGCTGACAGCCACGTCAGGATGTGAAGGTGTAATGACGTTTTGGGAACTAACTCTGCCCCCATGTTCAGGGTGTGCTGGTGGTTTGGTAGCACCAAAACTGATGACTAGGTGTCCAGCTCTGTGTTACCACCACAGGTTCCAAAGGTATAAAGTATCCACTTATCAGAAACCAGTTACCTCTAGTCTCCATGTAGCATGTTTCAGACAGATATTTTTGGAGGAAATATTTAAAACTTCTGTATCAAGTATTAAGCATATGGAATAAAACTACACTAAAATCTCTTAATCCAACAAAATGGGACCAGATAGGTGCTGGATTTTCAGGTGGTACCTATACTGACCTAAGTTCTTGAGGTGATTTTTTGTTACTGCTTCTATACCTTGGGCTGCACAAGTAATCAGAGGAATACTGCATTTGCATATCCTCTTCATCTGTTGGGAGTAGATTCGTGACAGTTATTATTCCTTCACTCTTCCCATACACAAACAATGAAATGGAGTAGCAGTGATATCAGAATTAAAGTTCGCCGAAACAGTGACAAGTGAAATTATGTTAACAGCGAAATTAAGCGACGAAACAATATGTGGAATGCTGACTGTTTACTGTTACGCTCAAAATAACTGGTTTATCGCGTGCCTTCCGAAATGGGTAGGGTCATCAGGTTTCTCTTCTCTGTTTTCTGGACTCTTCCTAACTGAATAAGTTGATGTGATAGGAGACAAGGGGGTCAGGGTATACCACAATGGTTGATGTACAGACACTCTTGCAGGCCTTTTTGAACATATCCCTGAGATCTGCCTGTCTCATTGTTGAAGCTTCTTTGTGGTAAGAAGTGTTGGGAGCACTCTTCTCAAGTGCTGGATTATCAGATGACAGATTAAAGGAATTTTGCCATATTACATTGTTTTATTATACTTGCTGCCAGTTGTATTCATTTCCCCCATTATCAGACACTGATACAAATCAAATTGGCTGTGACATGTAACGAGAATGAACAACCACAGGATGCCAAAAATAGTGCTGAATTATAGACCAAATGGACCAAGATGTCTTTGAAGAGCTTGGAAGAGGTTATTAAACAAGGCTGAAACTGTTGTATCAAGGCCTAACATGTGATGGATAATGATGATTATGAGTGGATAAGCATAATTTTGAAACATGTCTGAGACAGTGTGGATGAGAAACCAACTAGATGTCACTTTTTGTTTTATCCTTTATTTCTCCTTTACAAGTTGCTCAACATGTTTCTGGCAACCATGTGCCCATCTTCAGGAGCTGACGACTGCGTAGTGTTATCGCCATGTGTTGGTATTGTGCCGTGGTTGCAGGAAGGCTGTCAGAACCGGTTAGCAGATAGTGTGTCCATTGAGGAGTTCGTAGCACAGTTGTGTAACATCTAGTTGATTTCTTATCCACACTGAATCACGATGCACGGTCAACCACATGTCTGAGACCTTTGTTCTGCTTTCATAGGGAGAGACATTGTTTCTTGCCCATATAAGAAATATAAAGTATGATACACTCTGTGTATTTACCCATACTTAATGAACTTTTTGTGTTTTGTTTGCAGTGGTCACCAAACCGCTACTAGAAGTAATGTTCCATATATTTCTTTGCCTTGGGCGTCTTGGACTTACATTCCAAGCATCCATCCTTGAAGATCTTCTTGCATTAGTCAGCTTTCACATCTACTGCATCTATGTGTACGCTGCCAGGTTTGTCACTTTAGCATCTTCAGGAATTCTGTTAGTCTGTTCTGGTTAATTTGTGAAGTAATATTTATATGCTGAATGTTTTTCTTATATTAAGTAATGAAAAGACTGTGCATTTCTTTTTATATTCCCAGATTTTTCACCCTCTACATACTCTGGACCCAAATCTTCCAAAATTTGTTGTGTCAATGAAAATAGTTTGTGCTGTATCAAAACTGGGTGCATATAATTGTCATAGCACAGTGAAATTAAAAGCTGCCATACTGTACATTAGATTTTGGTACTTGGCTTCTTTAACCTAAAAGCCTAGTGTGAAAAAGACTGTCACCTTCCAGAGAAATTATGTAAATTACTATACTGGTTTCAGAGGTTCATTCTGCTGTTAAGCAATTTAAAACACTTCTCCTGTTCACTGCAGTGTGCTTCAATAATGAATCATAATTTGCAAATATGCTAGGATGTATAATTTTGCCCACTGGATTACATTGTTGGCCCATAGTCTGTCACAAGTGGGAGTGAAGTGTAGATGTCCACTGTCTGACAGGAGTGTTATTGTTTATGCACACAAGACTGCACTCTACATTGCCTTATTGTTGGAACAGGGTTTGTATGTTAAAGGTAAAGCTCACAGCGCAAAGGAGAAATAAGAACAGAAACAGCATTGCTGCAACATATGGCACTTCAAAGCTGAAGCTCGTTATCATAGGGAAGTCTGCAAAATCAAAATCTGTTTAAGTGTTCATATGTGTCAGACTAAAGCTCGTATGGTTAGTTAATAATGGAGTGTTTATTTTTCATTGTTATCTATCCCTGTGTAAGATTTCTTTGAATTTAAGGTACAGAAATTTTGATATTTGAGGCTGTCATGGCAGTAAACAAAGAATACTGTCTTCTGATACATCACACTATATCTGATGTAAACATTTGAAGTAGTGTGCTGCTTACATCTTCAGGGTAGATGGTAATTGCTCTTCTTATATTCTTCTGTCTTGAAATGGAGATAGCACATACCTAAAAAATTTTGATAAATGTCTGCCAGAGTACATGGCGTCACATACTAGAAGACAGTAGTCTTCAGCTTTATGTAAGTATTTTCCACATGTCAAAGCTGAAATGGGGGTTTTACTCTAACAATTTCAGATTGTACAGCTTGCAAGTATCAGGATTAGTAGCCCTGTGGCGGTTGTTCCTGGGACGGAAACACAACCCCCTGCGAGGACGTGTTGATTCATGCCAGTACTCACCAGACCAGCTGTTTGTGGGAACCTTGGCATTTACTATTCTGCTGTTCCTGTTCCCAACAACATTCATGTACTACATCGTGTTTGCTGTGGTGTGTAATGAACAAAAGACACACTCATATCTATTGCTTCTATGGCAGTAAAGATCAAAATACTGTACACCCTCTAGTTTGACATGTGGCAAGGAAAATCAAAGTATCTGTGCAACTAACAAAAGTGATTGAACACCTGTAGCCTGGCACAGACTGCAGTGGTGGTAACACAGCAGTCTTGTTAGGTAGCTACAGACAAGCCAATGCTTTATGTACCAAGTTTCAAGGATAAGTGTACCATCCTGTGTAACTCTGGCACTGACTGGTGGAATACCAACTTCCTAGCCAGTGCTGGTGATAGTTTATATAATTGTGCACTGAGTCAATTTATTATGTGCCTGTTGATAAGGACGTGCCTTATCACATGAGCTTGAATACAATAATATAATGTTATTTGCATTTTTTGCAACTGCTGGCCAAGATGTTTAATTTTGCAAAGGTTCACACTGTTTTGTGCACGTGTGTAAGCTTTTTTTTTTTAAGAAATTTTTAAAGAAGATTCTGACTTCTTTAGCAAGGAATATGGAATTAACATAGGTGTTTGAGGTTTAAATGTATGAGGCCCATGCAACTGAAACCTGTGCAAGTATGCATATAGGATTGTAGTATTGCAACAGTTAGAAAAATTCACCACAGGGCTTGAGACTATAGTCCCACTGATGCACAAATTGGTATACCCATCTACAAAGAATTCCTTGAGCTGCTGCCTAAACCACTGCACTACAGCATCCTTGCACCATCATCCATTGTGAATGTACAGCTTTTAAGGGCTTTCTTTTAATGGTCCAGAGATGTGAAAATTGCATGGTGATAATTCCAGGATGTATGCAGGTTGCTGGAGCATTGCCATAACATGGCATTCGGTTTGTTTGTGAAGTGTGTTTGTGTGTGTGTAAATTTAACAAAGGAATTGTCCTATTCTAGGACAGTGTCCATTTACATGTGGCCTGATCAACTGAATGCCATGCTGTGAGAGGTGCTCAGACATCCTGCATGCAGCATGGACTTATCTTCATGCAATTTTCACATGTTTGGTCCTTTCAAGAAAGACACAGTGACAATTTGCAGGAGGCTTTGGTACAGTGGTATTGGCTGCTGCCCAAGGAATTTCTTTACAGATGGATATGCAAACTTGTGTGTCATTGGGGCTTCTGCCTCAGTCCCACGGTGATTTATTTCTCACTGTGAGTACACTTGAATGGGTTTCAGTTCATTATATGCACTTCATATGTGGCCTATTTTTGTGCACAGTTCCGTCTAGTGGTGATTGGTCTGGGAGGTCTTCTGACACGTGTGCGCTACATTCTGCAGTGTCTTCCCCTGTATGTCAGCATACTCTGGATGCTGCAGTCCACAGTTATCAGCAGTAAGTATCAAGTGGAGGACATTTTTAGGATTTCTTGGTTTGCTTATGTCACTAACATAATTTGTAGTACAGCTGTAGGTCTAGTTTTCTTTCATACAAGTAAATATGCTCCTAAAAAGGTGAGCCCAACTCTTGATAAAATGAACATTAATACAGTTTCTGGTGAATAATTCATAATATGCATCAAATGTTAGACTGATGGAAAGTGCATGAAAGTGTTGGTAAATACACAGGTCCTTCGCATACATATCACAGCTGTACAAATTAGAAAGTATGTCGATCAATGGTTCTGGTGTACTTGGTGTTAGGTGGATTGTTTACTGCAGTCAGAATGTGTCATGTTATCAGTATTGACATGCTCGAATCAATTTTCTTTGCCTATTTTCACTCTGTAAGGAAGTATGGGTTTTTTTGGGGGGGGGGGGGTGTAATTTCTCTAACAATAAAAGTATATTTTTCAAAGGAAAATTATTAGAATAGTTGCTCATTCCGGACACAGAAATGCACATAGAAAGAAGCAGATCCAAGAAAGATTTTACGTCTATCATATGAACACATATTTTCATCAGTAAACTTCATTGTACATAACTTAGAGCATTTTCAGACAAGTTTTGCAGACTTAATACAAGGAATGAGTGGTATCTTCATAGTCCAACTGCCAAACTTTCATGTTCTCAGAGAAGTGCAAACTATGCATAGTATACAACATAATTTCAGAATTGTGTTAATTTAAAAGTGAACATTTTAAAGTAGCAATAACATTTACTTAAACACATGTTTTATATTATTAATAAAAAATATATTTATATGCATTTTAAAAAAGGCATGTTTTGTTACAGTTTCATGTTTCTTGATTTGGAATTCCAGAAACAGTGAAACAGAAGTGACAAGTATTCAGTAAGCAGAAGTAAAAATATTACTACAATCTTGACTTTGAAGTTTGTCAGAAGGTGCAAGAAAGTAGAACTCATGTGGGGATATGACAGCCCTTTTGCTTGTCCCCAGGTACTGTTCACTTAACAGTGTGCTCCAGAGAAAGGCAGGGACCTCTGCTTCTGTCTGTGAAGCCAGTATCTGGTTCCTGGTGGAGAACAGTTCAGTACTGCATGCCTGAGCCAGTGCATCCACCACCCAGAGTCAAGTGGCAGAATCTAATTGGGAATCTGGTGTCAGGCAAGCTTATTTACCCTGTGTAATTGCTGCTGTAACAACTGTTCTACTACTAGGTCTGTATAGACACCAAGACCCACAAGGCAAATTTTTGCAATTTGCATTCATACTTGTATAGGGGCATCAGTGACTTTAAGAAGGGGTACCAGCCTAGATATAATATGTTTATGTTTATGTTTATGTTTATTCACATTCCATAAATCTTACAAGATGTGGAAATAGTCATCATGTTTACATACTAATATTACAACGATATTACATACATATATACTTACAATGAAATCACATTGGAACATACTTATTACCAAATTCTCTAGGAAATGGTTAATTACTTATTATCTAGACTCAATATATGTTATGAATTGTAGTTAATAATCATTGCAGTGTAATTTA
>Ga0131853_10015404_pt1 | contig 13981 bp, 16 predicted proteins | sample TergutLab28metaG_FD_92764 | JGI IMG/M metagenome (GOLD analysis project Ga0131853, IMG submission 92764) | Labiotermes labralis P1 segment gut microbial communities from Petit-Saut dam, French Guiana - Lab288 P1 (version 2) (version 2) | ecosystem: Host-associated > Arthropoda: Insects >... | reverse complement strand
GGATCGAGTTCGCCGAGCCCCACCACTTCCGACACCTGAGCAATCGCAACCTTTGCCGCGCTCGCCATGATCGGGCCGAAGTTGCGCGCGGTCTTGCGATAGACGAGGTTGCCCCAGCGGTCGCCCTTGTGGGCCTTGATGAGCGCGAAATCGGCGTGCAGCGGCGACTCGAGCACGTAATGGCGGCCGTCGATCAGGCGCGTTTCCTTGCCCTCGGCCAGCTTCGTGCCGTAAGCGGTCGGCGTGAAAAAGCCGCCGATGCCTGCGCCCGCGGCGCGAATGCGCTCGGCCAGATTGCCCTGCGGCACGAGTTCGAGTTCGATCTCGCCCGCGCGATAGAGCGCATCGAAGACGTACGAATCGGTCTGACGCGGGAACGAGCAGATGATCTTGCGCACCCGCTTGGCCTTGAGCAGCGCGGCGAGCCCGGTGTCGCCGTTACCGGCGTTGTTGTTGACGATGGTGAGGTCGCGCGCGCCCTGCTCGATGAGCGCGTCGATCAGCTCGGACGGCATGCCTGCCGTACCGAAACCGCCAATCATCACCGTGGCGCCGTCGTGCACGTCGGCGACGGCGGCCTGAAGCGAGTCGAAAATCTTGTTGATCATGCCTGGTCCTGAAAACGATGCCGTGGGAGCTGGCGTCTGCCCTGCCATCCGCTCGAAATGTTCGTTAGACGAACATCGATTCGTTTAGCGAACGTCCCGTGCATTATCGGAGCCGGTTCGGCGCGTTGTCAAGACGCACGCCCACGCATACCGGAAATGAACTTCATGTGTAGTCCACTTCGTGCGCACCGGCAAGATCATGCCGATCCGGCACTCACGCGGCTGTCGGCGAAACATGAAACAATGCAATACGACAAATGCGCGCGGTGGAGACGCTGCAGAGCGCCCCAGCCGCCTGACCGGAGCCCCAAGGATGAGCGACGAGAAGAATGCAGGAAAGGCAAAAAAAAGCAGGTCGCAGACGAAAAAAACCGTAGCGCTGGCGCGCCCTTCACGCACGGAAGCCGAAGAGGCCGTACGCGTGCTGCTGCGCTGGGCCGGCGACGATCCCACGCGCGAAGGCCTCATCGACACGCCTGCGCGTGTGACGCGCGCCTATGAGGAGTTCTTCGCGGGCTACTCGGTGGACCCGCGCGAAATTCTCTCGCGCACGTTTTCGGAAGTGGATGGCTACGATGAAATGATCGTGCTGAAGGACATCCGGTTCGAGAGCTACTGCGAACACCATATGGTGCCGATCATCGGACGCGCGCATGTCGCGTATCTGCCCGAGCATCGGGTAGTGGGCATTTCGAAGCTCGCGCGCCTCGTCGATGCGTTCGCCAAGCGCTTGCAGATTCAGGAGAAGATGACGGCGCAGATCGCCGACACGCTCAACGAGGTGCTGCAACCGAAGGGCGTGGGCGTGATTCTCGAAGCGGCACATCAATGCATGTCGACGCGCGGCGTGCACAAGGCGGGCGTGTCGATGGTCACGTCGCGCATGCTCGGCACGTTCCGCACGGACCCTTCCACGCGTCGCGAGTTTCTCGCGATCGTCGGCAATCCGGCCGCGATGGCCATTTCCAACACCTGAGCGCAGACGCGCGGACGCCGCCGCGCACACGGCCTGCCCGCGCGGACTTCGACCGGCGGCGGTTTAACCCGCCGCGTCGCCGCTGTCGGTTTCGCGGATTTTGCCCTGCCGCACGTTGCTGCCCGGCGGCACGCTGTGCGTGAGCCACACGTTGCCGCCGATCACCGAGCCTCGCCCGATCGTCACGCGGCCCAGAATCGTCGCGCCCGCATAGATGACGACGTCGTCCTCGACGATCGGATGGCGCGCGTTGCCCTTGATGAGCGTGCCGTCGCCATCGGCGGCGAAACTCTTCGCGCCGAGCGTGACCGCCTGATAGACGCGAACGCGCTCGCCGATGATCGCCGTCTCGCCGATCACGACGCCGGTGCCATGGTCGATGAAGAAGCTCGGACCGATCTGCGCGCCCGGATGAATGTCGATGCCGGTGGCCGAGTGCGCGATCTCGTTGATGAAGCGCGCGAGCAGCGGCACGCCGAGCCGGTGCAATGCATGAGCGAGCCGGTGATGCGTCATCGCCCAGATGCCGGGATAGCAGAGCAGGATTTCGGTGATGTGCTGCGCGGCCGGGTCGCCCGTGAAGGCGGCCTGGATGTCGCTGACCAGCAGCGCGCGAATCGCGGGCAACTGCTTGCCAAAGTCGCGTGTGATTTCGAACGCGCGGGCGCGCAGCGCCTCGTCGCTCGCGCCGGCGTTCCCGGGCAGGAAGCGCAGCGCACGGCGGACCTGCTCCGCCAGCAGACGCAGAGTGCTTTCGAGCGTCTGACCGACGTAGTAATCGACGCTCTCGTCAGTCAGATCGGGAGCACCATAGTGCGTGGGAAACAGCACGGCGCGCAGCCCCGACACGATGCTGGTCACGGCATCGCGTGAAGGCAACTCGCGGATGCCGAGCGGATGGCGTGTGCGATGCAGGTCTTCGCGCGATGCGCGCAGGTCGGCCACGATCTGGGCCAGGCCCCACTCCGGGGAAGCGGCGTTTGACATGGTGATGCAGTCGGCGTCGCGCGCCGCACGGAAGTAGTCAGACCCCGGAGATTACCGTGTTTTGCGCGAGTTCGCCGGGCAGGGCCGGCCCGCCGCAGTACGATGCGTTGCGGTCGGCTAAAGCGTCACGCTGCTCGCGTCGATCCAGCGCACGGCCCAGTCGCGAGCATGCGCGATGGCTGCCGCCTCGTCGGGAAAACGCAGGTCGGCCGGAAAGAAGCGGTTGGCAACCAGTTCGCCGTCGCTCGAACGGGAGATCACGACGTAGGGTTGCCAGCTCCCGTCGCCGGCGCGCGCGGGCGCGCAGTTGAGCAAGTAGCCGCGATGCGTGAATGCAGCGTCGAAGTGCATGAGTCTCATCAGCCCCTGACTGCCCCGGTGCGTTATCGGCAGACGCATCCTGTTTCGTGCGGCAAAGCCACAGCACGCCCCCTGTTTCGGGACGCCGAAAGACAGTGCGCCAGCTCTTGGAAAGAGGATCATACTCCGAGGAAAAAAGGCGATCCAAACGAAAAAAAGTCCGATCGCCGCGGCCGTTCGACTGACGAACGGCACGCTATTGCCACCCCGGTTGCCCACCCGGGCACCGGCAGCGGAACAGGCCGTGGAACGGGATTTGCCGCTTCAGACGTGTCCGCAACGTCCATGGAGGACAGCCATGAACCGCAACGATCCCGCCGACGAACGCGCGCGCGAAATCGCGAGAAGCACTGCCGACGCGAACATGAGCCCAGACGAAGACACGATGAGCAACGCTTCGCTCGACTCCAGCGTGCCCGAAACCGACGACGGACTGGCCGGATTCGACAGCCGCCGGGGCGGACGTCATCTGCTGTTCGCGCTGCAGCCCGGCTATGAACTGGTCGACAAAGGCATGGCAGAACCGGCGATGCCATATGACTTCGACTGGCAAATGCACGATCCGCGCGAGCCCGGCATGCCGCGTAGCCGTGGAAGAATCCACTACTCGCTGAATCATATGCGCCCGACCCGCGTTGTCGAATTGCTACGCAAGAATTGACATACGCCCGTAAACGGGCGACGGGCGACGGGCGCGAGGCGCAATCGCGCTGATTAAGCGAATTAGATTTGGCGAGAAAAGCCCTAACCCCTTGATAGACCTTGCGCGCCGATCAAACTAATTGCAGCAAGGAGGAGAATTGATATATTTCTATTAGGTAATTATTGCAATAGTCTGACAGAACCAATCACCGCAGCCCGCAAAAATCTGGTATTTTTTGCCGAAAGACGATAAGAAAAGGCGCTTACACTGTCTTCCAAACGGGAAAGGAAAATCAGTGCGCATGACAAATAGTGTTAAATTATTGCGTTAGAAAAAGCGAGCCAGTCAGCGGCATAAACCATACCGACTAACTGGCCCCTCGCCGATGGAGAGTCTTGCTGTGCCTCTACATTTCATTGAGCTGATGTCGCCAGTGCTGGACGCACGCGAAGAGTCCACGTGGTTCGACGCGGTGACGGAGATCGCCGGTTCGTGGGGATTCAGCCAGACCTTGCTGGGGTTCCTGCCGCGCCCGGGGATGCGCTTCGAAGACGCTTACATCCGCAGCAATTACGCGCCCGACTGGCGCCAGACATACAACGACCACAACATGGCGTATATCGACCCGACGGTCACGCATTGCGCGACGCGTTCTACGCCGTTGATCTGGTCGCCGGATCTGTTCACTACGCAGGAGCAGCAATCGATGTATGAGGAAGCCCGCTCATACGGGCTGCGGGCTGGAATCACGTTGCCGCTGCACGGCCCACATCAGGAAGCGGGCATGCTGTGTTTCGTCAGCGACTCCGAAGTCACTGACACGTTCTGGAAGGACGTCAATCACGCGCTGCCGAATCTCGTGCTGCTGCGCGATCTCGTGCTGGACACGAGTCAACGTCATCTGGACAGTCACGTCCAGTCACTGATTCCGAAACTCACACCCCGGGAAAAGGAATGCCTCAAGTGGACTGCCCTTGGCAAGTCCACCTGGGAGATTTCGCACATCCTGAACTGCTCCGAGGCCGCGGTGAACTTTCACATGAAAAATATTCGTGCGAAGTTCGGGGTCAATTCGCGGCGTGCGGCAGCCGTAATCGCCACCCAACTGGGGGTTATTGACCCGGGCTAAGCTGCATCGGCGCTTCGGCGCCGCGCACTTCACGGCCGGCGCGTCCCAGATCGCCGTCCGAAATCGTCTTGTTGAAATACAGGCCCAGCAGGATCGACACCGGCGGCGGAATCTCCGCGCCCGACTCAAAGCGGCTGCCGCGCGACTGGGTCACCCCGAAACGGGCCCAGAAGCGGCGCTGACTCTCTTTCTTCTTCTTGCGATACGCGATGATCAGCACGCGGTCGATCGCGGAAGCGACCTCTCTCGACGGAAACGTTTGCGTATGCGTTTCCGAGTGCCACTGATTGTTCAGAAGTTCCATGTCGTATCTCGCTTTCATATGCCGGATGGGTGACTGCCGCTTGAGCCATTCTCCTGATCTGCCTTGGCGGCCGCACCTACCCAGGTGGATAGGTATTTTTTTTTATCCATTGCGCATAGTTTTCGCTCCGTATTACCGCCGCTTTAACGAATACGGGAGATTCACCATGCAAGCCTCAATCCGCATCGGACTCAGACAAGAGTTCAACAACGACGACATCAACGACATGTACCGTCTCAGGGCACGCGTATTCCGCGACCGTATGGGGTGGGATATTCCGACTATCGCGGGCATGGAAGTGGATGGCTACGACGCGCTCGGGCCCCATTACATGTTGATCAAGGAACCCACGGGCTGCGTGCGCGGATGCTGGCGCATGATGCCGACCGAAGGTCCGAACATGTTGCGCGATACGTTCCCGCAGTTGCTCGAAGGCAAGAGTGCGCCGGCGGGCCGTCATATCTGGGAACTGAGCCGGTTCGCAATCGAGTCGGGCAATGAAAACGCGTTCGGCTTCGCCGAGTTGACCACGGAGGCGCTCCGCTCGGCCTTCTCGTTCGCCGAGCGCATGGGTATCGCCCGCTATGTGACGGTGACGACGACGGCCATCGAGCGCATGGTGCGCCGCTCCGGCGTGGAAGTGTCGCGACTCGGCAAGCCGCAGAGGATCGGCGTCGAGAACGTCGTCGCACTCGATATCGCCATAAGCGAGCAGACCCGCCACGCGATGTTTGGCCGGATGGCGGCCGCCGCTTGACACGGCAAAGCTGGCGACCAGGGCCGCGGCAAATGCCGCACCCACCGCGCACGCCCTCACCGGGCATCGACGCGCCGGGCCGACGCTGGCCGCAGCCGCCGCTCGCGTGCGTCAGTGCGACGGGGTGGTGCTGGCCGGCTTGCCCGCGCGATTGAAGCGGATATGTGAGACGCGCCGCACGAGCAGCGCCGCCACGAATGCGGCGACGCCCGTGAGCGCGACGCTCAGATGGATCGCGTCGACCAGCACGTGCCGCACGGCATCGATGAGCCCTGCGCCGTCGAGTCCCGCGGCGCCCAACTGCGCGGCGAGGCCGTCGCGCAGTGCCGGATCGACAAGCACGCGCGGATCCGCCAGTTGCGGCAGCCAGCGCTCGCGCTGCGGTGCACCGAGCACCGCGAGCACTTCGCCGACGCCCACCGCGTAACGATGGTTGACAATTGTCGCGACGATGCTCGTGCCGAGCATGCCGCCGACCATGCGCGTCGACTGCATGAGCGCGGTGATGATGCCGAAGCGCTCGCGCCCGGCGATCTCCTGCCCGAACACGTTGAGGTTGTTCAGGACGAAGCCGAGCCCGATACCGACCGCCGACATCGCCAGTTCCAGCGCCGGATGCGGCGTGCGCCGCGTTGCGAACGCGAGACTCACGGAAGCGATCACGAGCAGGCCGAAACCCACCGAGAGAATCGTCGTCGGCTTGCGCAGACGAGTCACGATACGCGTGTTGATCAAGCTGCCGATCGCGATGCAGGCGGCGATCGGCGTCGCAAGTAGACCAGCCTCCTGCGGCGACAGGCCGAAACCACCCTGCAGCATCAGCGGCGCGAAGAAAATCAGCGAAAACATCACGAAACCGGACAGCAGCGACAGCACAAACAGCGTGACGAGCTGCGGCTCGCGGAACAGATCGAGCGGGATGATCGGATGCGTCGCGCGCCGCTCGCAGGTCAGCAGCAGCGCGGCGCTCCCCGCAACCACGGCGGCGAGCACCAGATTGCCGGCGCTGAGGCCGCTCCTCGGGACCGCCTCGATCAACATCTGGAAACAGCCGAGCAGGATCGCGACGAGCACAGCCCCGGCCCAGTCGATGCGCACCTCACCCGTGCGCGCGGGACGGTAGGCAGGCAAATACGCCGCAATGAAATAGAACGCCAGTATGCCGACCGGCAGATTGACCAGGAACGTCGAGCGCCAGCCGAAGTGCTCGCTGAGCCAGCCGCCAAGCGACGGCCCCGCCGCCGTGCCGATCCCGTAGGCGGCCGCTATCACGACCTGCCAGCGCACGCGGGCGCGCGCATCGGGAAACAGATCGGGGATCGCCGCGAACGCGGTGCCCACCATCATGCCGCCGCCGATACCCTGTAACGCGCGCGCCACGGCGAGAAAGCGCATGCCGGTTGCGAGCGCGCACAGCACGGACGCCGCGGTAAATACGACCACTGCCGCGATGACGAAGCGCTTGCGCCCGAAATAGTCGCCGAGCCGCCCGAACACGGGCACCGTCACGACCGAAGCCAGCAGATAGGCGCTGGCGATCCACGCGTAGTACTCGAAGCCGTGCAGTTCGGCGACGATCGAGGGCAAAGCGGTGCTGACGATGGTCTGGTCGAGGGCGACCAGCATGTTGACGAGGCCGATGCCGAGCATGGCCAGCAGGGCGTCGCGAAACGGCAGAGGGGAGGAAGAGGCGGTCACAGAATCAGCGGAAAATCGGTGCCGCACAGCGGCAACGGCGGGCGTGGCGGCACCGCACAAAAGACGCCACGATAGCGGTACCACGCGGTCAACGCAAGCTTGTCGACAACACGATGGAGTGGAGCGCGTTTTCGCGCTCCTCGCCCCGACCCGGCGCACCCGGCAACGCCTGACAGATTGCGAATTCCTTGATCTGGATGCCTTGCGCTATCTCAATTTTCAGTATCTGTGCCGCCTGAGCGCCAGCGATCATTTAAGCTCGCTATTATGACGACAGATCACCACACCGATCCCAAAATAGTGCGGCACCCGGCGCAGTGGCAGATCAGACCGGGGTCGTGCCTCATCCACCCACCCTATCGGAGGTTACATGTACAAGCACATCCTGGTTGCGGTCGACGGCAGCGACACGTCGCGTCGCGCGTTCGAAGCGGCGCTCGATCTGGCCAAGGCAATGGGCGCGAAGCTCGAGCCTTACTATGTGGTTGAAAACACACCGATGTACTTCGACGCGCCCGGCTACGACCCGTCGATCCTGCGCAACCAGATGATTGCGCAAGGCAACGAATTGTCCGAGCAGATGGACGCGGCGATGCGCGAACGAGGTGTCGAAGGTTCGATGGTGATGGGTGAAGCATCGTCGCTCGAGGACGTCCCAACGCTCGTGCTCAACGCGGCCAAAACCGCAGGCGCCGATCTGCTCGTGATGGGCACGCACGGCCGTCGCGGCTTCCAGCGGCTGATCCTCGGCAGCGTGGCCGAGCGTTGCGTGCGCCAGTCGACCCTGCCGGTCCTGCTCGTGCCGACCGCGGCCGGGGAACAGGCGGACGCGGCGTAACACGCATCAGCATCCTGCTTGACATGAGGCCGCCCCTGCCGCTCGGCGCGCGCGGCCTCTGACAATAAGCAAACGCAGTCATCTCAAAAGCGCGTCGTTTTGCCGCCAATCAAAGTCATGACCCCGGTGGGACAATGCTCTGGACAAATACCCAGTAGAGGAGCAGGCAGATGTTGACCCCGACCGTTGTCTCTCATAGCACCGTACGTCGCACGAGCCGTACGCCGGCGGCAAATCCGCGCTCCTCTGCGCGTTGCTCCAGCTGCGCCATGCGCCACCTCTGTATGCCGCAGGGTCTGGCCGTCGACGACCTGCCGAAGCTCGAAGCCCTGATCTGCACGGCGCGCAGCGTGCGCCGCGGCGAGGCGCTCTATCGTGCCGGCGACCCGTTCGACAACTTGTACGCCGTTCGTTCAGGATCGCTGAAGACCGTCATGGCCCACCGCGACGGGCGCGAACAGGTTACGGGCCTGCGCCTCGCGGGCGATCCGCTCGGCCTCGACGGCATCAGCACCGACACACACACCTGCTCGACCGTCGCGCTCGAAGACAGTTCGGTTTGCATCGTCCCCTACCCGGCGCTCAAACACATGTGCCGCGAGTCGGGCCCGATGCAGGATCGCCTGCACCGGTTGATGAGCGAGCAACTCATTCGCGAGTCTTCGCAGATGATGGTGCTCGGCTCGCTCAGCGCGGACGAACGGGTAGCCGCCTTCCTGCTCGACGTGTCCGACCGCAACGGGCAGCGCGGCTATTCGCACGCGGAATTCAACCTGCGCATGACGCGCGAGGACATGGGCAGCTATCTCGGCATGACGCTGGAGACCGTGAGTCGCACGCTGTCGCGCTTCCAGAAGCGCGGGCTGATCGATGCGCAGGGCAAGCTCATTCGCATCATCGACCTCGAAGGCCTGCGCCAGGTTTAAGCGCAGTACTGCGGTTCCCCGCCCGCGTGTTCGGGCGCAATGCCCGCAGCCGGCCGGCTGGCCGCCTGCGGGCATGTCTTCTGCGACGGCGGTACAGTTTCGTACACCGCCTCTGCCGGGAGAATCGCCGACATGCCTCTCTTGCCTTCGCCTACGCTAGCCGAGCGGCTGGCTAGCGCCCGCAGCGCCAGCGACGCACTCTTCGACATCGTCAAGCCCGACTGCCTCTACGAACGCCCGATCGCCGAGCGGCACCGGATCGTGTTCTATATCGGTCATCTCGAAGCGTTCGACCGCAATCTCTTCGACCGCCGCCTGTTCGATCTGCCGTCGCCCGACCCGCAGCTCGACCGGCTGTTCGCCTTCGGCATCGATCCGGTGGGCAGCGCGCTGCCCACCGACACGCCTGCCGATTGGCCAAGTCTCGCAACAATCCGCAACTATGTACGCGACGTGCGCGAGCGGATCGATGCGCAGCTCGCCTCACTCGACCTGCCACTCGACGCACCAGCCCACGATGCGGCGCCGCAATTGCTCAACGTCGCCATCGAGCACCGGCTCATGCACGTGGAAACGCTGTGCTACATGTTCCATCAGTTGCCATTCGAGCAGAAGCGCGAACCCGGCGTGCGGGCCACCCCGTCCGACGACCGCCGCACCGTGCCGGCTTCGATGGTTGCGGTCCCGGCAGGCCGCGTCGAACTCGGGATGACGGCGAAGCGCGGCGTGTTCGGTTGGGATAACGAGTTCGGCGAGGACGCAGTCGATATCCCATCTTTTGAAATTGACCGCCACATGGTGAACAACGCCGCCTTTCTGGAGTTTATCGAGGACGGCGGTTACACGAATCGGGCCTTGTGGAACGATGCCGACTGGGCATGGAAAGAAGCCACGCAGGTCACGCATCCCGCCTTCTGGACAGTCGGCGAGACAGGTTGGCGGCTGCGAACCATGTTCGACGAGATCCGGATGCCGCTTAGTTGGCCGGTCTACGTCAGCCACGCCGAGGCAAGCGCCTTCGCGCGCTGGCGCGGTGCGCGGCTGCCGAGTGAGGCGCAATGGCAACGCGCGGCCCATGGCGCGCAGCCCGACGAAACCGACAATTTCGACTTCCGCAACTGGAATCCCACCTCCGTGGATGCGACTCCAGCCAGCGCCAGCGCCTGGGGCGTGGAAGGACTGTACGGCAACGGCTGGGAATGGACTTCAACGCCATTCGGGCCGCTGCCGGGTTTTAAGGCTTTCCCGTTTTACGAAGGTTACTCGGCGAATTTCTTCGACGGCCAGCATTACGTGATGAAAGGCGGCTCGCCCCTTACCGCCCGCTGCATGGTGCGCCCAACCTTTCGAAACTGGTTCCAGGCGCACTACCCCTACACTTACGCGGGATTTCGATGCGTAAGCTGATAACCGGATAATTCTGGCCGCCTGCGCATTTTCCCCGGCTTTTGGTTTAAAAAACCGCACCCCATGAAAAGCGCCGAACGTTTTGTTACCAACCATTAACAACTGCGATTTATTTTCTATTTCTTTCCGGTTTTGATCCCCTACCGTCATCCTCGGTAGATGGCCGCTGCCATCCGGACCGCTTCATGTTTTCGGAGCTGGGGGACAGGCCCATGACGATCGAATCGAAAGTTTCCATTTGTGTGCCGACGTGCAATCGCCCGGATCTTTTGGTCCAGTGCATCGAGTCGTGTCTCGCGCAGACGCACGAGAACCTTGAAATCCTCATTGGGGACGATTCGCCGGACGATCGCACCGAGCGCCTGATCTCCGAACGGTATGGGAGAAACGCCCGCATCGCTTATCGGCGCAATACACCCGCGCTTGGTCAGACGCGCAACGTCGCCAATCTCTTTTCCCGCGCGAGCGGCGACAAGATCCTGCTGATCCACGACGACGACTATCTCGTCGCGACGGCTGTCGAGCGCATGCTCGCGCAATGGCAGCGCTATCCCAATCTGGACGTGGTGTTTGGCAATCAATATGTGGTCAAGTCGGACGGAGAGGTCGATCTTGCTGAAAGCAAGAGCCTCAATCACCTCTTTCACCGCGATCCGGCTGCCGCGGGCTTGCAGCCCTTGCCGGGGCGCACCGGTATCGTGCAGATGTTTCCGAACAACGGCTGGCTCGCCGATGCGGCCCTCGTCAAACGGATCGACTACGTAAGCCCCTACGACGTCTGCTGCGATTTCGTCTTTGGCGTGCGGCTGTGCCTTGCGGCACAGAGGGTCTGCTATATCGACGAATACGTTTCCTATTATCGGAAAACCGCCGTCTCAGTTTCGCAAGCGACACGGCATACGAAAAACGCATCTTCGTTCGCCGCGTGGCTGTTCCTGAAGGAGCTCAAGTTGCCGCCCGCGCTCGAGCCTGCAAGAGCGCTCGCGCTGCAACGCGTCGCGCCTATCGTCGTGTCGCTTTATGCGCGCAACAACGAGACACTCGCCGGATTGCGGGTTCTGCTCCAAAGTCTGGATGCGTACCGGTTCGGGCTGAGCCCTCGTCTTTATTACCACCTGCTCATGTTGTGGAAGAGTGCCTGGAGATTAGGGAAACGCGCCCGTGCACTGCCGCCGGGCTCGCCCGGCAAACACGTTTCCTGAAAGAAACTCGATGCCTAGGCGTGCTGGGCAATAGCGATGATCAGTGTCGCGACGGACACGGAGAGCGCAGCAAGCGCCGTGGCGATGGTGAAGTTGCTCGGGATTTTCATGGTGGTTCTCGGCTGTCGCACTAACTTAGCGTCAAACCACGGAGCCAGGTGTTAGCGATTGTCAAATGCTGCGTCGACCGTGCGCGAAGACATGCTGGAGCACGACCGGCGACGCGCTGTGCACGCAACGTACCGGCAGATTTCACACGGGGCATCATGCGCAATATCGAGTGTCCCCCTCGAACTCACCGGAGAGACGACATGCAGCGAAGAAAAATTCAGCGCCTGCTGGTTGCCGCGTGCGCGGCGCTTGCGACCTCCGCAGTGCTCGCCCAGGGCATATTCACCGCCCCGCCGCCGCCACGTGCCGAAATGGTCCCCGGACCGCGCATGGGCTATGTCTGGAACCCCGGCCACTGGCGCTGGATACGCGGACGCTACGTGTGGGTGAGCGGCGGCTGGCAGCGCGCACGGCCCGGCCGTCGCTGGGTGCCGGGCCACTGGATGCGGCACGGTCGCAGATGGGTATGGGTCGAAGGCCGCTGGGTCTGAGCACTTCGCCCTGAAATTCCCCATACGGATGTCGCGCCGGTGCCATTGAGGCACGGCGCAAGCAACCCTATCTGCGTCAATCTGACGCAGATAGGTCAATCCTGCAGGCATGGACGATGCCGGGCCTCGGCAGATCACGCACCACTGTCACTGCTCGTGACGCGCCCCGATGACGTGTTACGTCGCCCGGAAAGCGGGCCGCAACAGCGTGCGGCCCGAGACACCTGCCTCAGTGCAGCGCCGGCTCCGCGGCGTACCACTCGTCGATGCTGTCCTTCGCACGATGTTCGACGACGCTCAGCGCCATCAGCACGTCGATCTTCAGCTTCGGAATGCCGAGCTCGACGTGCGGCAGCACCGCCGTCCGCGCCTGCTCAGTCACGCCCTCGATGGTTGCGCTGCACAGCCACTGCGTATCCGTTGCATCTTCTTTCGCATCCACGTTGATGCGGAAACCACGATATTCGACTGCCATGTTCTCTCCGTACCTTGCACTTATATGACAAAAAGTAAGCTTCCCGTCGCAATAGAACAGGGGCGGCGAGAACTTTAAATAGTAGCACTACCGCACAATCTCTTCAGAACGTGCGCCGACGAAAAGACCGTGAAATCCTGAGCTTATGGGGTCGGCCTCATTTTGCGCAGCAGGACGCGCACGTGCATGAGGTGATCTGCGCGGCGGTATAGTGGAGCGTCCATACGAACATCGTCATTCCGAATGCCTGCCGAGCATGCGCGGCCCGTGCGGCTGATCCTGATGCTGATGCTGCTATGCGTTACGGCGCTGGCCGGTTGCCAGTTGCCGCCGCTCGGCAATCGCACGCCATCGACGGCGCTCGGCGCCGAGGACGCGCTCGCTACGCCGCTCGGACACGCGGTCGCGAGCGAACTGGCCGCGCACCCGGGACTCACGGGCATCGATCCGCTGGCTGATCCGCTCGACGCGTTCGCCGTGCGCATGAAGCTGATCCAGACCGCGCAGCGCACGCTCGACGTCGAGTACTACATCTGGCGCGACGACCTCACCGGCACGCTGATGCTCGAAGCGCTGCGTGAAGCCGCCGATCGCGGCGTGCGCGTGCGACTACTGCTCGATGACAATGGCATCCCGTCCGCACTCGACCCCACGCTCGCCGCGCTCAATGCGCACCCGAACGTGCAGGTGCGCCTGTTCAATCCGTTCGTCGTGCGCAAGCCGAAGCTCCTCAATTTTCTGTGGGACTTTTCGCGCCTGAACCGGCGCATGCACAACAAGTCGCTCACCGCCGACAGCATGGCCACGATCGTGGGCGGGCGTAACATCGGCGACGAGTATTTCGCCGCAAAAGACGGCGTCGTGTTCGCAGATCTCGACGTGCTCGCAATCGGCCCCGCCGCCACCGACGTCGCGCACGATTTCGACCGCTACTGGGCGAGCGCATCGGCATGGCCCGCCAACCGGATCCTCGACGCCCCGCCGCCGCACGAACTCGAAGCGCTCGATCGGGCCGCGCAGTCCGTGGAGCACAACCCCGCCGCGGCCGCTTACATGGAATCGATCGCGC
>Ga0131853_10015402_pt1 | contig 13981 bp, 13 predicted proteins | sample TergutLab28metaG_FD_92764 | JGI IMG/M metagenome (GOLD analysis project Ga0131853, IMG submission 92764) | Labiotermes labralis P1 segment gut microbial communities from Petit-Saut dam, French Guiana - Lab288 P1 (version 2) (version 2) | ecosystem: Host-associated > Arthropoda: Insects >... | reverse complement strand
TGTGTGTGTGTGTGTGTGTGTGTGTGTGTGTGTGGGTGTGTGTGTGTGTGTGTGGATGTTTGTGTGTGTGTGTATGGGTTTTTGTGTGTGTGTGTGTGTGTGTGGGTGTGTGTGTGGGTGTGTTTGTGTGTGTGGTTGTGTTTGTGGGTGTGTGTTTGTATATGTGTGTGGGGGGTGTGAGTGTGTTTGTGTGTGTGGGTGTGAGTGTGTGTGTGTGTGTGTGTGTGGGTTTGTGTGTGGTTGTGGGTGTGGGTGTGTGTGTGTGTGTGTAGGTGTGGGTGTGTTTAAGTTGGTGTGTGTGGGTCTGTAGGTGTGTGCGGGTGTGTAGGTGTGTGCGTGGTTTTGTGTGTGGTTATGTTTGTGTGTGGGTGTTTTTGTGTGTGTATGTGTGTGTGTTTGTGTGGGTGTTTGTGTGTGTGGATGCGTGTTTGTGTGGTTTTTTTATTTGTTGACATTCAGCGTGCTCCATTACAAAGTAATACTACATGATTTACAGTTAAATATTCACAATACAGTTACATATATTTACACTTATGTAAAATTTCTTCCATTTTCTATAGTTACGGCAGATTTACTCTCGGTTTTCTAATGTAGTACCTATTGCTTTTTTATCTTCCATCTACTGACCTATTAACTAATGAACTTATTAGCTAAATAAACTAACTGATTTACAATATGTATATATTCAATAAATTGATTATAATGCCCTCAAATATATTGATCTTACAAATTTCGTGAACGTCTTGATATGTTTTCTTTGAGTTATTTAAACGGAGGGGACCAGGTGTCACCCGTTCGGACTATGGCATTTCGTTAGATCCTTCTCTCATTTTCTAGTTATGTGCTGTTCAAAGTTATGTGGTTATTTTTCTGTTCTTCTTTTAGTCCACAAGGGCACGTTGAATTGGGAATAATCTTGAATCTATTCAGGTAAGATCTGGTTAAACCGTGACCCGTTACCATAGCCGTAAATTCAGCTAAGATAGGTATCATGGTCTTCATTCTCTCCTTTATGTATGGGAAGAATAATTTACTTACTGCTCCTTTTGTAGAGCTTGTCCTCTGCTCCTGCCATTTTGTTATTTCTTGTTCCTTTCTTTCCGTAATTAAAGTCTGTCTTGGTGTTTTATCCTAAACTAATTCTCCTATGTTATCCGTAGCCGCCTTCTTGGCCAGTCGATCTGCCATTTCGTTTCCTTCTATTCCGACGTGTGCCTTCACCCAGTTAAAAAGCACTGTCCATTTTTGGTCATCCAGCCTCTTTATTTCCTTCCTTATATTCCTTATTTGTATGTAGTGTTTGTTTCTTTTCTGCAGTCTGTCCAGTGTCACTTTGCTGTCTGTGTTAACAACTACTATCTTTTCTGTATCTTCTGCTAACTGTAGACTTTGAATTTTTTCCAGTGCCTTCAGGATTGCTATCTGTTCTGCCTGATTATTAGAGCATCTCTCATGTAGTTTGTACATAGATTTATGAAGAACTATGTCATCCTTAATTATGACTGCAGCAGCTCCTACCTTTCCTCCAATTTTGCTGCCGTCCGTGAATATGTTTATCACATTATGTGGTATCTCTGTAGATGGCCCAATAAGAGGTATTTCCGCAAGGTGGGGCCAATATCTCACTTCCAGAGGCGCAACATACTCGTTGTTGTTATGAGTTGCCTTATAAGTTCGTACCTTTTCTTCTACAGGAAGCCGGATTGGGCGAACTCCTGCCAGTACGCATGATGCTTCATATGACAGTGTTCTGAATGCCTTGGCTATTTTGATATTCGTCATTCTTTGCACTCGCTGATATTTCCTCAAGTTGTTTTGTTAAAACTTTCTCCCACACCGGTTTCCCATATATCAATAATGGTTCTACTCGACCATTGTACATAACCTTCAGTGTTCGATGCCCCAAACCCCATTTGATTTTAGCTGAATTTGCTAACATGTTTATAATAGGAGTGCATTTCCCTGTAATGTAGTCTACTTTTCTATCGAAACTAAATCTGTTGTCAAAATAAATTCCTAAGTATTTTAGTTCGGATACTTGTTCCAGGCGTTTGTTGTTTAGATAAATGCTTAATGTTCTATTATTTCCTGATATTTCCGTTGTCACCAATAATACGTTAGAATTGTTTTCATTAAAATGCATTTTGCTCAGCCTGGCCCAGTTCTCAGTTTTTCAAGTCCTGGTTGGCATAGTTCTCTTCGTCCAGGGCGCATTTCCCTCGAGTTAGTACCAGTAGGTCGTCCAAGAAGGCAATTACCCTGGTGCGTTGGGAGAAGTCCATATTAAGCAGCGAGTTGTAAAGTATATTCCAAAAACCCTGGACCGCTACAAGAATATTGGGGGCACCCCATTGTCACGGGGTTCTCAATTTTCAACTCATTCTCGAGTAGCGATACCGTTCTGTCGCTAAAATAATTTCTGGACAGGTTGAAAAGTTTCCTCGGGCAGTTCAGTTCTTTCAGATTATGCAGAATGCGTAGCCACCAGGCAGCGTCAAATGCTTCTCGGACGTCCAGGCTAACTACAGACGTACTGTTCTTTTCTTTCAAGTTTCCTTCGATGATCCCCTTGTCTGCCAACCCTGCGTCCACAGTTCCTGTCTGAGGTATGAAGCCATGCTGATTACAGTTCAAACCAGCACTGGTGTGCACATGATGCATAATTCTGTCTATCATTAATATGTCCAGCACTTTGCCCGCTACATTTAAGCAAACTGATGGGTGGTGTGGGTGTGTTTGTGTGTGTGGGTGTATGTGTACGTGTGTGTGTGGGTGGGTGTATGTGTACGTGTGTGTGTGTGTGTGTGTGGGTTTGTGTATGTGTACGTGTGTGTGTGTGGGTGTATGTGTATGTGTGTGTGTGTGTGTGGGTGTGTGTTTGGTTGTGTGTGGGTGTGTGTTTGTAGGTTTGTGTGTGGATGCGTGGGTATGGACGTGTGTGTGGCTGTGGGTGTGTGTGTGTGTATGTGTGTGTATGTGTGTGTGTGGGGGTAGGTGTGTTGTGTGGGGATGTGTGTGGGGGTGTGTTTGTGTGTGTGGGTGTGTTTAAGTGTATGGGTATGTGGGTGTGTGTGTGTGTGGGTGGGTGTATGTTTATGTGTGTGTGTGTTTGGTTGTGTGTGGTTGTGTGTGTTTGTAGGTGTGTATGTGGGCGTGTGTGTTTGTGTGAGTGTGTGGGTGTGTGTGTGTGTGTGTGGGTGTGTGTATGTGTATGTGTGTGTTAGTGGGTGTGTGTGTGTGTGTGTGGGTGTGTGTATGTGTATGTGTGTGTTAGTGGGTGTGTGTTTGGTTGTGTGAGGTGAGTGGGTGTGTGTGTGTTTGTAGATGTGTCTGTGGGTGGGTGGGTGTGTGTGTGTGTGTAGGTGTTTGGGTGTTTGTGTATGGGCGTGTGTGTGGTTGTGGGTATGACACGGTAACTGCTCGTGTTTGAATATCCCACGGCGGTGGGTGTAGGATTACAGTCTTGTAGGATATTATGCCTGTAGTACTGTAGAATGTAATCGACGTTTCGATAGAATCTGCCTTTTCCATTATCAGGTCTTTTGTTTGTCGGTCTACCCTCATGCTGCAGGTAGCACTTTTCCCCACACTCTAAACTGAAGGTGGATTAAGAGGCTTTACCCCCAAAATTTGGTAAATTTACACGAAACTACAAGGCGTCATATAAAAGAAGAAAGTAGTCTTCAGCCATGTGTCTCATAACAGTGATTGTGTTTTCATGTCTGTCACAACATTTTCACAAGAAATATGCCATTTATTTTTACGCGCAAGGACAAATTCAACAGTCGTTGTACCTCACCTCTTTTACAGAAGACATTCACATCCGTTGCAGACAATCTGTTAAATCTCTCAAAAGTTAATTTTCACCTTCATACTGAGAACAACACGAAAATTAAATACACTGCATACATTTGATATTAAATTAATTAAATGTACTACCAGCTAGATCTATATTAGGGTATGCTAGAACGAAAGTAATTGGTTCTAGAACCTCATTATATCATCTCTTCGTTCTAGCATACATTGAAATATATGTATTTAGGGATTAATCGTTTCCAGGCTAACAATCTAGAGCAAAGTTACCATCCAACACAACCATTTAAACAGGAAAAATATAATACTAAATCTAAAATATAAATTTAAAAATAATATGAAATTAATTTAACTTTTGTACACTGTACAAATAAGCAGATAACTGAACTTGACTGATAACTGAACCTTACAGACGATAACAACTGACGTCCTAATCAAAGCGAGAAGGCTCGACACGTCATGCGCACGCGCGGGCTACGTCGGCCGATAGTTTTCCTCAGCGTTCGTTGTAGCATCTGTGTTCGTTGTAGTATCCTGATTTTATTGATAAAAACTGTTCGTTGTAGCGTCGTTCGTTGTAGCATACGCCATTGTATCTAACTGACTGACTAACTGACCGAATGAGTAACCAATTAATTAACGACAGAACTACCTGCAAGGAGCAGAATTCTTTAGAAGCTAAGAGGTCGTCAGCTACTCAAGAAATTTCCTGCATTTTATGGAACCAGAGTAATACCAAATAGCATCACAAGTTTAATTTTAAATTAAACCGAAATAACATACCCAATTTGCCATTTTTCAACGAGAGTCTTGCTGTCTTCCCACTTTGTCCAGTGGCTGGTTAATGCAGAGTATTACTTGTCCTGTTCCTTGCCACCTCCTATCTTTTCTTCTCTACGTGTGTGAGTGTATGTGTATATATATACGCTTATATACAGGGGTGCTGATAAGTTCTTAGCCCAGCAGGAAGGAAACAATCTAATGTTTCTGTCAGAATGGCGGGAATTTCCTTCGGTGCCTTGCCTTGCAGGAAAAAAGAACTTGATGACAGCTCGCGTCTCGATGTAGTTGAAATATCGCGCGTCCCTGATATGCTTCCGAACTAGTTTCCTTCCTGATCGGACTAAAGACTTATCAGCACCCCGATACATACAAAAGATAGAGATAGAGAGAGATGATTATTTTGCGTGGTCTCTTCGACGTCTTCTCCTATCACCTCTCCCTCTTTGGATTGTCTCTCTGTACCTTCTATTGGTCCGTACGGAGCTTGTTTGTTAAGACAAACGATTGTCGCCATGAATTTATCCTTCCTTTCATTCAGTCCTTTGTTTCTACACCGCCGAATTCAGTGATATATTTCTTCCCACAAACTTCCTTGGTTTCCTTCTTGCTTCTGCTGTGTTGCATGCCTGCCTCTAGGATTCTAGATACGGTCTGCCGTAGCGTGAAGTTAGAATACACGATAATGTTTCTATACTTAATTTTCCGCTCCCCATATCTTTGTCTCCTGCGCTTCAAACTTTAGGAATGGAATCTTCTTATTCATGATCAGAGCACCACTTAATAAATGCAGAATCCGGTGCCAGTAAATTGAAATGGTAGCAAATACGTACTATTGTAACTTGCCATAACCCTTTGCTTTAAGACACATATCTTCTTCATTAGCACACAGTGTGTTTGTGTGTTTCTTGTATTTCTTAAAAAACACAGTGATTATCGTCTTACGCAACACTAATCAGTTATACTAAATGAAGTCCAACTAGGTGCAACAGTATGCAGTCTGGTTTATTTTACTGCAAAGTCACTCTACATGTGTGTCACCGCACCCATCGTAAGTAGTACTAAAAACTGTAACCGGAGCTTCCGGTACAGGTCATAATATCGGTACAGCTACTTCCCCCCAACACGGCCAGATCAGACCACGTTGGAGGGAAGTAGCTTTACCGATATTATGACCTGTACCGGAAGCTGCGGTTACAGTTTTTAGTACTCTTGACGATGGGTGCTGTGACACCCGAAACATGTAGAGTGACTTTATAGTAAATAAATATCTGCATACTGTTGCATATAGTTGGTTTTTCATTTAGTATGAATTATGATACACGGAACCATGAGCTTAAAAAAACTAACCAGTTAATCCTTGTAATCGAGAACGAATATGTTTTGTGTGAAGAAGGAAAGAACAGAAGAATTATTTGTTATTTCCTTTCGAAGAGTTGTTTCCTCTGGGGCGAAATCGATTGCCCATCGCTATCGGAGAGTTATACGTCCACTCCCACCCACGCCTTCATTGTGTTTTGCTTAATTATACAGAGGAGTCACTTTACAAATAGGCTCCGTCTGTAATAGGTATAAGAGTATAAATATCGAGATTTGCGCCTTCTGCACGATTTTAGTCATGTAAAATTTTACACTCGTGTATATATACAAGTTGTACATAATACAGTATATGTATACGTACGTACATAATGTACACGTATACAAACCTCGAGAGAAGCCTCGATTTAGCGCGACTGTTGGCTGATCGAATTTTTTGGCGGTATGTCAAGGTTGGGCGTAATTCGAAATACGTCCCAAAACTCTGTGTCTATGTGCATCTGGTAATACATAATTGCCCGTAAACCTGCTGCAGCATTTGAACAGACAGCTATCAACTTAAATTCTTGGTAGCATTGTGAGAGTCATATCCTTTCAATATCAGACGGTTGAACAAATGGGAACGGGCATCAGGCTGAGTAGAATATGTGAGGCTGTATTTAACAATACAAAATACACTCTGAATGTGTAAATTTACAGATTTGCAATTTACTTCCCGTTCTAAAAATATACCCTACCATCTAAGTTGCGTTCGCTATTGCTTGTTGTTCCTTAAAGTGTTTATGTTTTGCAGGATCCGAGTTAATGCTTCGTATTCTGGGCAAAGTTAAAACACACAGCAATAACATAATACGCGATTTTCCCTTGGCCACTCTCATACGCTCAAATATTCTTCTTTCACGCTGATAAAAAATCTGGACTAGGTATTTACCTGTAACACATGGGTCATGCAAACAATGAAAGAAACGTGATGTGGTGTCATATTAGAGAGAAAGTAATGCTTAATGGCACAGTTGTGTTAAAAATGTCTGGTGAATTGCAGCTAGCATGTGTGGCGATTCACCGACAGTGTTCCCCATTTCTAATATAATGAAGTATTCCTGTTCACTGACTTCCATGGACGCTAAGTGAGGGTTATCCTATGTAGGAGAAAGATAAATCGGGGTTTGTATAACATTAGATAAGAAAATTAATCCTGGACTAAATTTTCTTATTTTCCAAATTTATCCTCGAATAATTTCGGCACGTATTGTATCTGAGGTTCATTCCTTCTCCTAGGTATTTACCACCGGAGTAATTTATTAGTATTTTATTTCCTGTGGCGCTGCGGCCCAACGAGTATCATGGCCTCCTCATGCTTGGGGTTTATAGATCACACATAGTGACACATCACAGTCGGTAGGAATTCTCTGGACGAGTGATAAGTTCGTCGCAGAAACCTGTACCTGGAAACATACAATAATTACACCAGAAAAACACCCGTGCTCCCGGCGGGATTCGAATCTACAATCTCAATAGGCGAGCGGCCGAAGGCCTACGCCTTAGACGGCGCGACCACTGGGACCGGCAAACTTTTAGAATTACTGGAAATAATCGTTCCGTCCTGTGTTTTACAAGCACTGAATTTAATTATTTTAGAGAAAGGAATTAACAGGATATATGCGACAAGCCGGTAGAAAGGCTGCAGAAGAACGGATTGCCAACATGAGTTCTTTTTTATCTACTCTTAGGCGTAGATGGAAAGTTGTTGATGGCAGAATCTTTGAAGCCGTCAAATGAAATTACTGCATGGAAATAGGAAAAGGAGAAGAGGAAGAACAAAAAATTGACAAGCTTTAGGTTTCTGTGACCGTGCATCGTGAGCAAATTGTGAAGTGAGAGAGAAAACCAACAAGATGCAACAGTTAGATGTTTATTTTCAAAAATTTCTCAACATGTTTCGGGCATCATTATGCCCACCTTCAGGAGAACAAGACTATGTTACTGCATGTGGTGTGCTGCGCTGTAACAAGCGGGGAAAGTTAGATATTAGCCTTAATGTCTTCTTTGTGTGGTATTGTGTAGTAAACCTAGATGGGATCTCGTGTGTATATGAGAATGTGGTGTGCAAATTGGTGGTTCGTGGTGTTGGACTGGTATATGTATCTTGCGTTTTCCAGGTCTGGTGTACGCACGATACATATACCAGTCCAACACCACGACACACCAATTTGCACACCACATTCTCATATACACACGAGATCCCATCTAGGTTTACTACACAATACCTCACAAAGAAGACATTAAAGCTAATATCTAACTTTCCCCGCTTGTTACAGCGCAGCACACCACATGCAGTAACATACGTCTTGTTCTCCTGAAGGTGGGCATAATGATGCCCGAAACATGTTGAGAAATTTTTGAAAATAAACATCTAACTGTTGCATCTTGTTGGTTTTCTCTCTCACTTCACAAAAAATTGACAGGTGACGCACTTTTTGCAGTAGCTCTAACGCCTATTTACATGCGGTCGAAAACTCCGATATAGTGTCATCGTCACTCAGCGCTCTGAAAGAAAAGAAATTAACTATCATAGAGTATTTCAATTTAACAATATCCTCGATAAAACGCCAAAGTCGATATGCCGACAAAAATTATCGCGAGAAAGCACTGGCGTTATCGGTTTGTCACTCTCTATGTGTTAAATATTACATGGTTGCCAAAACTACCGTGTAAGATTTGCAGTTTAATACCAAAATTCCAGGATTACACTTATCTGTTTCTATTAACCCTTGTCTTTGCTCTGTTTCCTTGCTAAGCATTAAGTAGAAGTAATTTTATATTTAATTAATCAATCGAGACTGTATACTTTCCGATAAAGAGAGCTTTCTGTCTAATCCAGTTTCGCATTAAGAACTTATTTTGCTATGTGACTTGTGTAACCGACCGATTGAACACTTTTTACACCCCTGAAACTTCCGCTGTTTATCGGATGGGAAACACAGGACCCACCTATCAGCTACCAGCACTAGTAGTGCCAACAATACAGGGACATCTAGTAATAAAACAAACTGCGCCAACAAGAATTCGGAAGGTAATAAAACACTAATGGTCGAATTTTGCAACTGTTAATGTTTGTCCATTGTAAAGGGTGGATGAGTATATTCTGCTCCATATGGTAGTCATCGGTTAATGTGTTTGTGTTGTGTTGTGTGTTTAAGCGAACACGTTTGCACCGAGTGCGTTTTATTTGTCTAAAACAACAGGAAGTTGCAAGTCAAACAGGTGTAGCCACATTGTTGCCACTTTCGTGGAAACATTTGTTAGTAGCGATATCGTATGCGTTAATTTTGCAGCACGAGGCCATTTACATAGACCTGCAGTACCCACTGCCATTATTACCTAGCAGATTTTTTTACTTGTAAATTCTGCGCTCCTATGTGGAGGTATCTGCCGAATTTCGGGACTTTTTTGGTGCTTTCGTGACTAAAAGTTCAAAAAATTCGCTCGTTCTTTCGTTTAATTACGTATCTGCATTTAACAACTTCAAATCCGCGGACATGATTGCCACGCATGTGGGGGAATTCCACCTCGTTTTATTTGATAAAGAGGTAAAGCACTCCCGTTACAGGCCTAGAGTGGCCCAGAGGGTTCCAGGAAGTTTAGGTTCCCAGATTTCATGAAAATGGCACAGAATGGGTGGTAAGGTTGTCAGCCTTACGCACCGGCCGCTTTTACCCCCAGGAAATGCTCCTGGTACTCATTTCTGTTAGGGGCTGAGTCGACCCCAGGGCCATAGTGCAATCGGAAGGACACCAGCTGGGATCGAACCAGCGACCTTCCGATTTGTAGCACAGCATCTTAACCACTGTCCCACCGCGGTCCCCCGTTGAATTTGTTAGAAACAACCAATTTTTGTTAAAACTGGACAAAAGTAACGGACACTTTTCAAGAAAACCTGCGCACGTAACTGCACGCATCTGGAACGGACATGGCTAACAATTTAGAACGAAAGTTTTGGAGTAAATGAAGTAAATATTTTAAGCCCAGCAGACCATATACGTGCCTGACGGCATTGCAGACGAAGTGTTACCGCAGCACCTGCATAGATGTGACACTGTAAACATATCTGGTCATTTAAAGAACGTTGTCTCATGACGCCATGTATTACAGCAGAAAGTTTACGACTTTTCGGCGAATTCCTGCCTGCTTCTTCAGTAAAATAATAATTATTATATGCTGAAAATTGTTTGGACTTGTTGCTGCTAAACATTCGTAAATTTTCAATAAATTCCACTGCATCCTAAGTAACTGCGTAATGTATAAAATGATTTCTGGAAATGACGAATTACACAGACGACTGAAAGTGTACGATACGATGTCGTTTTGCAAAATATGCACAAAAAACAACAGGGGGAAAGCAGTCGCAGGTGGAATGAAACAGAATGGTGTAACTTTCAGGACTTTTAATTAATAGTACTTAGGCACCGTACAACGTAACTCTTCATTATTGGTAAATAACTTGTCACTTTACGTCTAGCAACATATTTCGACTTGAATTAGTCATCCGCAGGCTAAACTGCCTCCAGAGGGTGAAATTATGTTCGTGTAGAACTATCTGTTCAAACGAAAGATTATATCTAAGTGACACAAATATAGTACTTCGTTAAGACTATCGACACACACAAAGCAGAATTATATGAAAACCTATCATATGATATATAAAAAATATTTATATTAAAGGACATTTATACGTACAATTCACAAATTTTAATTAATGATTTAGAATTACAACATTTACGTCATCAACCATTCATATATAAACAATATAATTTACCAGCAATAAAGAAATTACTTTAATAGCTTAACGTCAGTTTTATCCAATATAAACGTCTGGGAAATTTTAAAGAAAAAAATTCAGTGCAACTTAATAAAGAAGTGAGATTATAAGGCTAACAAAAATCATAAATCTATGCTTTAAACATTGTTGTAAGAAAATGAGACCTCATTCAAAATCTGACACGTGATCTTTTATATTTAACACTATTTTAGAATTTTTACATTTTACCATTTTATTCTGAGGATGAATAATAAAAGTCTGCACGTGTTACTAGAGGTAATCTGACATATTGTTAGCTAATAATGACAAGCTGTGTTTGACGGTGTGCACGTAATATTTATTAGTACAGATAATATAGCGCAATGCCAAACATCAAATTTAGGACGTTTTCTAGGTCCATCTGACTCAAAATGGGGTCCAGCTGTTTTGCCCATATTCACCGTTTGAAGTTTAAATTTTAGTAAATAATATATAAACAAGGTACTAACTTTTAACTTCACAATAATTACATCTCCATTGCGAAGAACAAATATTTTATAGAGTTTAGGGTAATAGTCACTGTTTATTCTGACAATTACATGAAAACTGGTTAGATGTGTTGTAGAGATTTAATATTGAACTAGATGTTACTTACAGTATGTAACATGAGGCACTTCTTTCGAGGTTGGTTCTCGAGGGACGAAAATGCGACACAAATTTGGGCGTGCAAAATGGGTCACTGGAAGACGTGAAATACCTTAGAAAAATGCCCACATTTATTGCCTAGTTTTGGAATTGGATATTGCCAGAGAGGGAACTGAATATGCAAGCGACACAATTCAAAAGATATGGCTTAAGAAGGTAACTTTGTAGAGGGTAAAGAGACCTAAGCATACAACGATATTTCTATCGGCATAATTAGAGATAGCAGAATTCTTTGGAGTTAGCAGGTTCCGGCTATTTGAAGGAGGCTACTGGTCAAGTTACTGGTATGTGGTGAATGATTTGAGAACTGGGATTCGGATACTGTCAAGACCTCAGCATCCCCTTTCCTCTAGACAGTGGCTTGGCCCCAAATATTTTTATATCAATCTAATAAAATGGGTTTAAGGGGGTCGGAGCGTGAAGCTGTCTGTTGACTCTCATCCAGTGCCGATGGTTCAGGAATAACAAAACTCGCCTCACATATTTACAGTGTATTAATTAAATATGTTAATTACTAATTGATTATGCAGTAATCACTTCACAGTTAACGTAATCTAAATGAAATTCGTTCGTTGTGTCGGACCAGGTAATAGAACAAAAGTAAAACAAATGAATACTAATTCTGAAGATCGAATCTCGTTCTAGCGGTAAATTACACAATCAAACGGTCAGAGAAATAGAGAGACGAACATATTTACGACACTACTGATGCATATCAGATGAGAAACATCCCAATTTTGGACACACTACCCTTCCCTCATAGTTTTTGTGTAACAAAGAGGGACGAGAAATACCGTGTGTAACAGTTGCAGCAGCAAAGGGTCAACAGAATCTAATTAATTCTATATGTGAATGTAGTTCTCGCAGCACCCATTAAAACTAAATTAACTCTCCCTCCCTTTATTCCCGCACTGTATACCTCTCTCTCTCTCTCTCTCTCTCTCTCTCCTGCCCTTGCTACCACAATACTACAGTGCTTGATTCACTGTGCGTACCACCAGCTGTAACATTCAAAAAATGGCTCTTTACTTTGTCCAGGCTGTGTTTTCGTGTTCCTTGCGATCCTCGCATTAAGCAGCGGTTATTTCCCTAAACAGCATTTGTCGTTTGGTCTCATAATTGGCCATGGTAATAACATAGTCGTCACTCAGTCATTATGTCTTTATATCTTGAGCATTATCAAAGATAATGAATCATTAATGCTACAAACTTGGTGTTTTTGTGGGGGTCTAGCTGTACTAAAGTTTAACGTCGGCTCTAGATGAACGTAGTTAGCGTCACGTGGAAACAGATTTGCACCAAGGGAAGCCCGCATGCATGTTGGATTTGGGCTGGTTGAACCACAAATTCGGGCTGGATAAAGAGAAAGAAATATCTCAGACATCAGGAACCCACGCTTCTTGTCGATCACCTTGCAGACGTCGAAAACATTGTGCGCTGATGCGTATCAACTTCAACAGAGGACGCGGCCAAACTCCGAGAGCCAAATTTGTAAGTCATGCTTACGGTAATGCAAAGGATGATTAGCACGGTATTTGGAGCTGCTGAAAATTGAAAGGGAGAAATGGGAGACTGGAGCAATTTATGTAATGAGGAACTTCATATTTCACGAATATTATTATTAAGATGACCAAAGCTGTGCGGATGAATTGGGCGGGACACGTAACAAACACACAACGTGGCTTATAAAAAATATGTAAATGAAAGTGTGTTTGTTAAGCGCGTACAGAAGGTACTGCTTGGAGATGTGGGCATAGCAGACAGGATAATACTAACATGGGTTGTAAAGAAACAGTTCTGCGCTTTTGGATTGAAATAATGAATCTGTGGATAGGGACTTGTAGCTGGCTTATGTGACCATGGCAATAGATCCTGTGTGTTATAATGAAAGGCAAAGATTTTCCTGATGGCGTGACTATTCCTATTCATATAGTGGGATTGTTTCATGCAACTTTTTACAGTGTTTTTTTTTCGTTATACCAATAAATGCCTTCTTAACGTAGAAATTCGAAATATTCGTCTGTGTTGCTGTGATCAGATATAGGCCGTTATACAGGACGGTTATTAATTACGTACAATAACTACAGTTTTTGTGTTCTGCTCCTAAAATGAAGCGAATAAAGCTCATGTAAAGTGCACGCAAACCCCATCACGTCCAACCCTTTGCCATTATTACTTACTTAATTAATTAATTACTCAGTGGGCAGAGTCTCTTGTGAGAAGCTAACCGCTTCTCAGCTGGTCAAGAAATTCGCCGCATTTTATGGAATCCGAAATTTCATTACCGCATTTACAAAAGCCGGCCACCTGTCCAGTGGTACATCCTTCGGAAAATGGGCAATTATTTTCTTATTTCACTAAAAAGTTTATTGGAAATAATTGTTTGAATTGTAGGAGTAGAAAGGTGCATATTGTGTATACATATGTTCATATATACAGGGTGTGCCAGGAGGAATGTGCCAGACTTCGGGAGAGTGTTCCTTATGTTAAAGTATACCGATATAACCCAAAACACCTATATCCAAAGTTGAATGGTTACGGAGATAATGGCCAGAGAAAAGTGGGGGC
>Ga0131853_10015396_pt1 | contig 13982 bp, 5 predicted proteins | sample TergutLab28metaG_FD_92764 | JGI IMG/M metagenome (GOLD analysis project Ga0131853, IMG submission 92764) | Labiotermes labralis P1 segment gut microbial communities from Petit-Saut dam, French Guiana - Lab288 P1 (version 2) (version 2) | ecosystem: Host-associated > Arthropoda: Insects >... | reverse complement strand
TTCACTTTTACTACCCTTTCCGAGTCGGACCAAATAACTCCCGACTTGTGGTTCATCACTGTCGCAACTCAAGGGTTCTTTCTCTACTTAGTGAGCTACTAGATCTTTTCCGGTGTGCACGTGTTTCTTCTTTTTTATTTTAGTGTAGTACTTTTAAGTTGATTGTGAGTTCTCCACACATGATGTCCATCAAAAAACGGGAAAAAATATGAAAACAGTGACGTTACAGTCTTTCTTGATGTCTTCTGAAACACGACCTGGGCCTTTTTCAACAAAATGCAAAGTAATTTGATTCATTTTTTCAATTCCGTGTGTTATTTTCTATATACATAATACATTAAACTAAAATGTATGTCTTAACATAAATAAGTATTGTAAGTTATAAAACTGACTAATTTGTTTGTCCCGTGAACCTATCACATTTTAAGCCATTTAAATAGTACTCGTTTTACGACGATTCGATTTACAACCAAATATTCGAGAACGTAACCCCGTCGTAAAACGAGATGCTACTGTGTTACTTTAGGCCTACTGTATATTAGCTATGGTTGTTTAAAAGACTGCGCGTACGGGCTGAAGAACAGCGCTGTTTAAAATAACCCAGAACTTCGGAGTTTCAGCTTTCCTATCACTTGTAAACCACAAGCAGTTTTCAATCGACTGAAACTATAATTAGTTTCAGAATTACAAGTTATCTAAAGTGTAATTCTGTACATGTTATACTAGTGTTAACGCAAACTATCCGCTGTAGTGTGCAAAATGATTTACAAGAAATCCTGAATGTTTAAGAAATTAATATGTCATTAAACAAACTTTTCACAATGGCTTTATTTAATACTTCTTTAGCAAAAACATGACTCCCTAAGCAACTTTAAACATCACTCCCTAAGCAACTTTAAACCCCTAACATCGTGTCTCATCTTACATTGCGAGCCTTAGCGATTATTAGTATAAATATTCCTATGTAGATGATTACAAGACTGGAGGGGAATACAGGATAACAGGCTTGGGAAACAAAACTAACAGCTCGAAGGACATCGTCCTACGCTGAGCCAAGGTTTCCCAGTCAAAATCCTTCGTAGTATTTGTAAATTGAGCGTCTTTCTTCTGTAATTTGTCTAACGCATTTATCTAACCTTTTCTGCATGGATCTCAGCACGCAGACCCATATTCAAGAACATTACATTTTTTAAGTCTCTAAATTAATCACAGTCCGACGGACACACATCCGTACACAGTCACAGTAGAAATCATCTGAACGAGTGATCAGCTGGCCGCTACGAAAAAATCGACAAACACGAGAAGGAAAATCCATGTTCTCAAAGGGACTAGTACCCGCGATCCCCAGCAATCGAGCGGCTGCAGACCTGCACCTTAGACCGGAAAGCCGCCGAAATTTGTTTGAGATGTCATGGTGAAATATCTGACGAGAACCTTGAAGAAAGATTAAAAAGATAACGGGGTTTGGCTTGGGTTTAAAAAGGAAGCTTGACAAAAATGGGTTCAGTTTCTGGGTAAACGTACAAAGGTGAAGGATGTTGTCACAGAGAAGAACAAGTAGGGGAAATAATGGAGTGTTTGAAATCGGGTCTGAACAAATTCCTCAAGGGCAGCATACAATCTTCTGTCGTAAATAGTCACACTGTTACAGAAAAACCTATTGCGCCGGCAGACAACCCTGCACAGCTTGAATTTAATTGCTCTGGCCATTGCGATTACTACATAGATTTAAATTACGTGTGTCTACTCTTGCGCATCAAACTTGTCAAAACTGACAGATTGTATATAGAAAATGCTAAGCCAAACACAGTTGTTTGTGTCAACAACTTATTGCTTCCCATGTTTAGTCTTTTCAGTGTCTCATTAAACGGTAAGCCTTTTACGCTTCACGAGAAAATCTACCATTAAAAGGCCTACCTCGAAAAGTTTCTAAACCACAGTTCTGATGCATCTGGCACGCGTCTAGTCTCAAGTTTCTGGTACTTCGATTCGCCTAGGTTACTCAAAGACAAATGTGGCTATGTCAGACGATTAAAATATATCAGCAAAGGCAAAACTCTAGAACTGTATGGAAGACCCCAAGCTGACTTGTTCAGTTCCGATAAAAATGCTAATTAATGGCCTAGACATGAACATTAAGCTTACACGTGCACCAGAAGCATTTTATCTTTTGGCCCCTTCAGACGACAACAAAGTGCGTATCAAGATTTTAGACGCTACTCCTTTTAACACTCAGGTTGAATTGAACGCCCCATTTCTTCTCGCTCACGCTAATGTTTTGGGAATGAAACGCAAAGCACATTATCCTGTTACACATCCCCAAATTAAAACTTTTACTGCGAGTTTTGCGGCCCAGCTGGTCCCTATCGATAATACATTCCTTGGACCAATTCCAGAAAGGATTCTTAAGCATTGCTTAAAAACACTTCATTCGTTGGTTCTGCAAGTACAAATCCATTCCACTTTCATCACTATGATATGACAAATCTGGTGCTGTGTGTAAACGACGTTCAGCACCCTCCCGAACCAATCACTATGGATTGCTCTTTACCCTTTGGGGCTACCAGGGCTTACGAAACACTATTTTCAAGTACTTGTATACATCACGGTGACCGTGCTCACATACTTGCCTTAGAAATGTTCACCAAGGGTTTCTACATATTAGTCATTGACCTAATACCAGACAGGGAGGCGGGCGAAGAGCATACAAGCCTCCCCCGTCAGGAAAATGTGCGCATTGAGGCACAGTTAAAAAAACCGCTACCAGAACCCGTCACTTGCATTTTGCATGCTGAATTTCCCGGACACGTCAAAATAAAAAACTCCAGGAACGTCACAGTAGAATGAATACCATTCAAATCGATAGTTTTAACTAAACATGTAAGGTATTTTCAAGGTGTTTATCCAATAGTTCTTTTACCATCCACACTTACAAAGCCCTCAATAATTGTTATGAACCTCGACAAGCATTACATGCCCGGTTCGCATTGCGTAGCTCTTTGTATTTCCGACTCTAGGTACACCGAATATTTGATTCGTACCGTCAACCACCCTACAAGTTCGAAATAACGGCATTCCTGCAAAGCCACTCAATATCTTGGACATTTAAACGCCACAGAATACAGGGATTAATTTCGAAAGTCTGCGGTCACTACTGTTACATTGACGCCCTCCACAGGGCCAGGGGACAATCATTGACGTCATTCCTGAACATGTTTGTACCTGCTCGCTGCAACTGTAACGATAAAAATGTAGTGCGCATGTTCCGCGCTGAGTTTGGACAGTGTCCCAGTTGCGGTCAGTTGGAGCACCAGCAGCAGCAGTCGTGCAAATCGCAGATAGAAAACTTTTACACTCTTTGTCTGCAGTATGCAAATTGTCCTACTCAACCTGCAGATCATTGATGTTTTCCAGATGACGGGATTGGTTCGCCGTACATTCTTCTTCAACGAGCAAGAGACAAAGTACGTCTCCTTCTACCTGAATGAGGACTTCAAATCACAGGTGAAGATTGGAACTTCTTCAGACCATGTGGTGTTGAATGACATTCAGAGTTTATTCTGGTGGCATTCAAGAGTAATATACCCAAGAATTAATTACACGAACTTGGTGACCCGCGTCAAGCCCTATCGGTGTACTGTGGACGGTATATACGCAACACGAGTAAGAACACTCAAGTGTATCTAAGCAAAAATGATTGGTCACAGCGGATGGATTTAGCAAGTGCTTGCATAGACAGACAAGTGATCAAGTTCTGTAGACTCCCAGATGAACTGGTGGAGTGGCGAGATTAGTGTCTTCAATCAAAGTGCTTCTGTACACCTCCAAACACAAATGCCATTAATTTCGATACATTTTAGGATAAACTAACGTACAAAAACCAGTCTTGTACCAAATAAATGCTTAAATTGTGGATTATTGGATTTGTACACCCATTAAAAATGTATTTTTCTTATAATAACTTATATTTTATGTATTTGATTTTATATGTACACCTATTAATAAAATTGTATTTTTAATTGGATTAATAAATTGTATATATTTGTAAATAGAAAAAGTGTCTTTTTTATTATTCCTATTACAATATACCTGGGATAGGATCCTTTAAAAAGAGATGGTTCAGGAGATAGGATTCGAACCCACAATCTTCCTATTATGAGTCTCCAATTCTACCGCTCAATTTCTCTTTTTCAAGAACAACTAACTCTTAAGCAATTAATATAAATTTAAAAAGAGCGCTTTAGTCGCCATATTGTAAAAAGTTAGTTATAATTTAAAATGGCGGACATTAAAGGTAGGTTATAATTTGAAAATAGTGGACTTTTAAGTCGCGTTATAATTAAAAAATAACCGCCATATTTAAAAAACTTAGGTTATATTTAAATAGGTTGCCCAAGTAGCCATTTTGTAACATGGCGGAATTAAAAAATTAAAGATTTGCACAAGTCCACCATATGAGAAATTGACGCCCATCCAAAATGGCGGCCTGATATGTGCCAGGCAGTCTGGGAGCCAAAACGAAAGGGTTAAAGGCGACAAGCTGTCTGGGACAAAATAATTTGTATGATAATTAGATAAATCAGGGCCGATTGGATATTAATTAGATAATTTGCATATCAATCATAGCCGTATGAATATCAATTAGGTAATTCGCATATCAATCAAGAACGTATGAATATCAACTAGTTAATTTGCATATCAATGAGGTCATATGCATATTAATTAGTGGTGGGGGTCATTGACCTACTTCCGGTTATCAAAGGGTTGTGACGTCACTTTGATATCATTTCCGGCTCACATTGAGACAGTATATATACTGGTGTAGAATAAATTTTTGGAGGAACTTTTTTACCTACAAGTTTAGGGTTCGTTTTTTATGCATCCAGAGTTAATGAAGAAAGTCCGTGTCTGTCAATCTGCACATGTATATTATCAACTACATATCGATAATTAATTCCTTCCAACTGTTTAGATTTCTTGTCTTCTTTAGCCTGAATATCTTGTCAGAATTTGATGAAATACAGAGACCTTGGCATTACACATGAGTTTAAAATCAGAAATTATACAGAAACTCCTACCCAAGAAGTTAGAAGTTCCCTAAACTGAAGGTCCAAATTGCAAATCTTAGTCCAGAGTTTTGCTTTCATGATCGAGCATATAACTATATCGCTTAATACCTCCAGACAAAAGCTGTAGTGTCAGGTCTTACCTGAAATTATCTCTGACCACATCCTCCTACAGAGTTTCCAATTCGTTTTCCTGGCTTCTAACAATAATCTTTATAATGAGACAATTCTCACAGAAGTATAGCAGAAAAATAAGGAAGGAATACAGGTGATTCTTAAATTCAATTTAATAATGTTAATAATGTTGGGTTTAACCTTCAGTATCACAAGGGGTATATGTACTGTGTTGCATAAATATGTAAAGAGACAAAACAAGAAATGCAGACAAATAATTAGTATTATGTAAGATTAGGTAATAACGAAACACGTAATAGTCTACTTAGTCAGTGGATGTCAGTAAAGATGAAGAAGAAACCGAAAATCACATGTGTGAAAAATAAAATAAAAATAAATGGCAGAATGAAGAATATAATTCTATCCCGGGATGTGAAGTGTCAGGGGCTAAGGAGAAAATTAAAATAATATTTTGAATTAGGAATTTGTCAGACGGCACCTAACATGTGAAAAACAAAGGAAGAACTAATGAACTAAGTGTTCTGGCCTATCATATCATATCAAATAATATCATATCATTTATTTTTCCTTCTGTAAATCTATACAGGATTTCATAATCTATATGGATATGGAAATTGTCATATTTTTTGGGATTAAGGGGTGATATCAACACAAGTGTGTGCAACAATCACAAGGTTATTTAGTATAACAAATATAATAAAACAGGACAATACGAATTGTTTAGTGTAATATAATATAATGAGGATAAAAATTAAATGTAAAAGTAAAATTAAAAATAAAAATGAAGATAAATATAGTGGGGGTAAGTTAGAAGCAATTAGAGGCACTCCTTAAGTAGGAAATTTTCCTTCATTACAGTTAGTGGTTGGATATATACTGATATACTTATAATACAGACTTGTAAGTAAAGAGAAGGAACATGTGTTCCAAAGCCCTCATGTGTCAATTCAGATCAAATGTCAAAATTTAACTTGGCGTTCAAAATATTCATCCAGGGAATAAAAGATATTTTCATGAAAATATTTTTGTAACAATGTTTTATTTTTGGGGGGGATTATAAGACTCTGCTTTTATGTAAAAGTGAAGCATGTTAAACACCTTAACACTTATACAGTGTAAAATATGAGAATATCACGCCAAAATACATTAATTCGTATGATTTTGTTATTATTTATCACCAGTATATTGGTTATTCAAAATCATATACATGAAACAAAACATATATCTGAAGTTTATGATGTAGCTGCTATTCTGTAGTTACAGTTTATGGTACATGTAATATTTTTTTTTTTTTAAGTTTTGTATTTTTACATTAGAACTTTCTGAAGTATGTGTTCAGTGCCCAATATGGCTCCATGCTGTAATTCCTTGATTTCTTGCTCTCCCAGTAATTTGCTCATGTAGTTTCTGAATGATTTTGAGGTGGTTACAGTTACCCCAATTATTACTGGTTTCGCTCTTGCTTTTACAATCCACATGCACTGTATTTCAACTGTAAGGAATTTACATTAGAGAATCTTATCCAATCCTTTCTTAATCACATTTCTATCTCCTGAAATAGCAACATATATGAACATATTATCTGTTAATGAAACAACTGCTTACTCACATGAGCAAACTCCTTATTTGCAAACAGTACCTGCAAACTAAAAATAGCTCTAGGCAGCGTAAAGAATAACTGTATAAACACACATATTAATTGCATTAATTCAACAGGAAAATAAACCAAAAAGACAAATCTTCTTACACACTTATAAGAGCACAGTAATATTTCCTGTTAAACTGCTGTGTCCCTAACCAGGCAGGTCCATACAACTTTAAAATATGCAGTACCAGTATCTCTTGATATCATTAAATTAGGAAGTAACATACACATTTACAGTTAATCCATTGATGTAATATGCTTCAGAGTAAAAGAAAAAGAGTGAGACAAAAACACATTAATCATGACTAAAAAGAACACTACATACGAGATGCACAACATTCAAGCAGTCTAGGTACATCTGGGTGAATATTACTCATCATAATTACAAATGCCACAACATTTTGCAACCGATTACCAGAAATATTTAAATGACAGCTACAGATTTAAGCTCCCCCCAGGCATGACTAATAATGTCATTCCCTTATAAGTCATTCATTAAGTAACAAAATGATCACCAAATTTACTATTCTATCAACAGTGTTTAAATTCTACATTAGGAAATTCTATAAAAAATGTGACCCCATACTGATAAATGCTGATGGGCCATATTGTTCCTTAAAAATAGTTTTCTAAACATTCAAAGAAGAGAAAAATATTACTGTACAAATCCACAACATACCCTTTTGGGTCTAATACATGTTATTTAACACAAACAGAATAACATATAATAACAAATACTGCATGGAGTGTGCAACTTAAAGAATCCCCATGCTGCATATATATGAGTGACCACACATTTCCCACAATATTCTGTCATGTTTTGAGGAACCGAGTACTGTAACAATGACTAATATGAATTAGCTACCAGCCACACATGAACACTCATGACATACTTGTGGCAAAAAAAGACCCTCACTGCACTAGCTTCTTCTCATCAGCCCACGTCTTCCATTCAAGCAATGTAAGCAGGACATCTTCTAGCACTGGTTTGCCTCCAAGTTTAGCTACCTCTGCCCTTGCCTCAGCATCAATTCCCACAAAAGTGTGCCTGATGTAACTCAAAGACCCAAACTTTTCCAGCAATGTAAAGCACTATTTCTTCAACTCCACATCACGAGTACGTTGATGCAGGATACCTGATTGGTTGCTGTTAAGACTAATATTGAAATTCTATATTATGCCACAGGAACACAAGAGCAATTGATGTAATCTGAAAATGTGTAAATTCCTTATAACCAGCTCTGCATTTATGCAACATCACCATACATATATTCCTTTTTTCAGCCATCTGTGAAGCCATTCTTTCCTTTCAAACAGAGTACATGACCAAGGACTACATCTACAAAATCTGTACAAACAAAAGATATGCTTGTTGACATTCTGTTCACAGTGCACCACAGCAGTTTTTTGTTACATTTACAACATAATAATTACATGCATTTCCCTTTATTGTGTATGAGACTTCAAATAAGATAGGCAGCAAAATCAATTTAAATTAATCACTCTTTTAACAATATTTTTCATTAACTGTTTGACACATCTGCACTCTAAAGCTGCAGAACTACATCTATTACATTTGTCATGTCCATCCTTCCAAATATATCAACTTGTGGAAGTACACAATACAACATGTACAGGATTCACACCAACCAAGAAGACAGAATACGATAACCAATAAATACACAGGAACAAAAGATACAAGTAAGTACTAATTTTCACATATTCTCCCCGTAGCGTCCCACACCAATATTGCCTTAATATGCCACTAGTAATACCCCAAGGATTTCTTACACACTTGTCTTCTCCATCCCCCAAAGGCGATAACCGGATCCACCAAGGTCACACACAGTCCTCTCCACAGGAAACGACCCCTAAAACGGAAGAAGGAAGCGACATGAAATTAGCCCAGACCCTTACGAAGATATTCCACACATCTTCCCCAGGACGGCACCCTCATTTCTTCTAAGTTTGATATTAATGTTTATACCTTTAGGTCCTATTTTAATTGGTTCACCCACACACCCAGTACAGGGGTGCTATGTACCAACAGGGGGTTTGATGTCGAGATCTCTTCATCAACACACGGTCACGCGAATTATATAGAACACTCTCAATTGTTTCGAGAGAAAAAAGCCTGATGATGGTGGCCACTGGTGCCCGAAACATGTATACACATAATATAACATCTACATTGTTGTGTTTTTGACTACATGCCCTTTTATTAGTTCTTCACGTCAATTAACATTATTTCTTCCCAGATTTTAATAAGACTTGAATCTTACAGGCAGATGTTGGTAAAATACTCCAATATGAAATTTAATGAAAATCCGTCCTTTAGGAGCCGAGTTGCCCCATGCGGACAGACAGACATGACGAAGTTGATAGTCGCTTTCGCGATTTTGTGAACGTGCTGAAAATCACTGAATGCTAAGGGGGAAAAAATGTGTTACTTTTTTAATCTGTATTAACTTTAGGAACATTCCAGTAATGCACGGGAACCATAAATAGTTACAGCTGGAGTGCCTTAGAAGAAACACTAAACTTAACTCAAGACAGCATGGGTTTCAAACCCACAACCACCAGCATATAAAGAAGGTGCGCAAGCTCTTTCACCGTCTTGTTATCAAAATAATTTTATTAAGTGTTCCGAACATGATATATGGGCCATTCACATTTGATGATACCCAACCAACTGCTTCGTTCCGTCCAATTATGCTACTGAAATAACCTGGACAAGAGCTCCAAAATATTTGTTTCTGGGCCTATATTTACAACAGTATAGCATCTCTGATTATTCTAAAAAATGTTTCCCTGTACATAAATACATCGTCAAATACACAAATAAGTAATAAATAAATAAATAAAAGACAAAGATGTTTGAAAAAAAGTACAGTGCTTGGAGTGATTCCTTTTCGAAACACAAGTGGAACTTGCGACATATCAATCTATATTACGCAAAATATAGACGCAAACAGTATTACTTTTATGTCACTTCTTATGTCAGTAACTACTCTTAAAAGATAATATATTTCAATAAACGACATAGTTAAAATATTTGTTTTATAGGGTCGAGTTACAATTGCATTAAAAAAAACAGACTGATATCCCACTTGAGTTCCCAGAATCCAGCCTCATGTTCAATGAGAACCACAGGAGCCTTCTTTTGGAAAAAGTGACCGTGACGTGAAGCTATCCATACAACATATAGCTCCACAATTAAGGATGACCTTACGGCGTAGTACACAGTGAGCAGCAGGAAAATCTTTCACTTACTGTTTCCTTTACCGTCAAATTTTTAACTGACATTCAGTTGAGTATATCTTTTCTCCAGTTTGCCTGCTACCAAAACATGTAAAGACTGGAATATACGACACGGCCAATTTACTTCAACAGTACAGTGTTCCGGTAAGTGGCACTCTATACTCTCGTACCTACAAAGTAACCGACATGTCGGAGGAATCTCTACCATCAGAAGTCCTGGATATAAGCAGACTCTGGCATATGTCGGATATCCGAATAAATGTAGCGACGAATTTAAACGAATTGTACTGCGGTATTACATAAAAGAGAGTGTAAGACTATATAAATGTATGGACGTAAAACTTAAAGAGGGTTCTGATTACATAAATTGTATTTATTATCTTATTTCAATTTCATTTCATTTCCATTAAGTATTTTATTGAACAACTTTACGCGAAATATCCCTTCGGTCACCTGAGCCCATTTCACGTTATTCGGCTTTCCTTATGACTTGTAAATAAAGGAACGAAAAGTTTTATGAACGCAAGTCTGTATATGTTCTGTGTATCAGTCTTTAGTTTTGAACCTAACAGTAAATATCCTCGAACTCGGCAGAATTAACATTCTGATGAGGGCGACCTCAAAGTTTCATGTTCTTATTAAATTTCACTGCAGATTTCAGAGACATGCCCAGCAGCAGCGCACTTCAGTTATTGAGAATATAATGTTGATTACCGATAGATCAGTAAATGATATTCGAGTCCAGTGCCAAGGCTGTAAGAACAAAAGCGGGGAATATTTTAAATACTGAGAAAACCAACCATAGTTTTACAGTAACCAAGATAACTAACAATTCGAAAAAAGGACCTTAAAAGCGTGCTTGGTTATTGTGTTACGTCATTCTGTGCTGGCTGTTCTTTCAGATCTGAAAATCAACATTTATGAGGTAGAATTTCCAACTCCCCGTTCTCATATTACGTCAAAATGAAAACTTAATTACAAGATACTTTGTCACATGTTGCTTCTTCAACACAAGTAAAATCACATCACCTTACTTGGAGTTACTAAGAAACTCAAGGACACGTTATACGTCTATACGCTTCTCTTAATACACAAATGACAGTAATCCACTAATGGATTATTTAGCGATGATGTAACAACATCTGGTGTCCTTTTTGCCTCTGAAACGCGTACTTACATAACGGACACTAATCGGATTCAATGTTCTTCTTTCAAAATCTTTCTTGGAGGTGGCAACTACAACAAATCCCACAAGAAATCTAGTTCTGATTTTTCGCCGCCGTTCGACAGGATCCAGTATCCGCATTTAGTAATTACAATACTTTCACGTACAGTCCACTCTTTAACTGGTTGGTCAATTCGCAACCCATTTGGTAACAAACGACATCTCTATGTTCTGCGATTTTGCAAGTTTTCGCAACGGTGTAACTAATACTTCTCTTCTTCAGCGATATTACACCGCGTCACAGGTCACAAGGCTCTCCACATTTCGAGACTACTGCCGACTACCCCGTGACGTGATATCAAATTGTAGAAAAATAAACTCTACATGTCCAGGCTAGGCGTTAATTTTCCGCCCAGTTCCGAACACAATATGAATGTCGTTACGAACAATCTCTTTGTGACAAGAACAAAAACACGAGGAAGCCAGAAATGCTTGCCGTATCTTTTGATTGGTGTCGTTTCAACAAGTCACCAACCCGGTCATCCAGTGCTATGGTAGGGTCGTGTCGGCTAGGTGTATGACAGCCAGGCCAGGGCCCGTGCAGACGTCTACACAGTGTTTATGGCTTCAGGGCAGGGCACCCACCTTAGAAAATGTGGAAGGAATGAGTGGTTGTATATAAAACAAAATTACTTACACAAGGGCCTACTTACACTTATAGAGTACGGTTTGTAATTTGAGGAACAGCTTTGAATTTCTCACAGAGGTGCTAATAAAATTACAGGTTTGCCGGATATAACTCCATTTACATTGGCATATGGTTGTCAATGTTTCGGAAGTAATAGATTGCAACCATCTTCATGATTGTCCACATAGAGCAATTCGTTCCCATATACATACATTATATCATTTTTATTCCGGGCATAGAGATTTAATTTGAAACGCGTTAAATCTCAAGTACGGGACCTAAAACATACAATTTTCGGGTGACGTAATATGCGACTTGTGTAATCTCAGACGTGCGTAAAACCTGTTGTTAATTAGGAGTATAAACACATTTCATTACTATAAAATTATAATACATTTTGCGTTTCATGTCTAAACGGACAGAAATAAAATTTTGGACACATACAATACATTGATATTGTAAAAAGTATACATAATTAATGAGCTCTGATAAATCAGTGGGGTTGGGTTCAATTAACACTCACGTAAATTTCCGGTTACCTGAAAGTATCAGGAACGGAAACCGAACATCAGTCAGTAATAGTCTCTATTCAGTCACACAGTATATACGGTAGCTCACTCACTGAACTTAACCTCAGTACGGATCTGTAGTGTATTCACAGGTTACACCGCCTAGGCTTGCATGCTGCATGATTAGTCAACAGGTTCAAGGTGTTTGGAGCATACTGGTTTGCAACCAGGCCGAGTTAACAGACTGGCAAAATGTTATTCCTTTGGGCGGAACGAAGAGAGATAATGTCATTATTATTAGGTCACACGGTTCATTAACTCGCAAGTGTTACCACCAAAACTGTCGAACATAAACAACAAATAAACTCTTTAAGTGCCGTGTATTAAGGCAAAAATGGAAATCAACAGCAAAGGTACCGAATAGCGCGAAGTGTAACTGTACATGGAAATTTGAATTTCGATATTTCAAGAAGTGTGTTTAATGCCAACGGTAATGTGGGACATCAAACACGAGGGACAAATGTTAATTGGTGCCTACGCTTAAGAACTTCGACATGAAGCGTATTCGGGAATGGAGGTAGCTTTCCACGTAGTATTAACCTCGGTGTTAGTTGGAGATGCAAGTTATGGTGTCACTGGATAGGACTCTTTAAGATGGTCTATCTCGACTTAAAGTACTGAAAGGAATGTTCGTGTGTTTTCAGATGAGTGATGGAGGACAGATACAGCAGCAGGACACAATCTCCACACTCCCCTCTCCTCCTCAACACCATCTCAGGGTTCTGGAGATTTTTTAATCCTGCCCAATGTTCTCAGTTAACATAGAGTAATTAAATAACATTCCGAATTATGAAGTTTACATTTTCACGGGTGTGCCTTCTTCTAGTACGGCATTTTGTGACCAACAACTTGGGCCAAACTATCTTATCCATTGCAGGTGTAGGATAAATTTTTGGAGGAACTTGTTACCTACAAGTTTAGGGTTCTTTTTATATCCATCTAGAGGTAACGAAGAAAGTCCTTGTCTGTTGATCCGCACATACATCTTGTCAACTACATATCGATAACTAGTTCCTTCCAACTGTCTAGATTTCTCGTCTTTTTTAGCCGGAATATCTTGTCAGAGTTTTATGAAATACAGAGACCTTGGCATTACACATTAGAAACAGAAATTAAACAGAAACCCCTGCCCAGGAAGTTAGCATTTCCTTACCCTGAAGGTACAAATTGCAATTCTCGGTCCAGAAATTTGCTATTGTGATCGAGTGTATAGCTATATCGCTCAATACTTCCAGACAAAAGCTGTAGTCTAAGGGCTTACTTGAAACTATCTCTGACCACTTACTTCTACAGAGTTTCCAATTCATTCCCTGACGACTAACAATTCTCTTTATAATTAGACAATTGTCACAGAACTATAGCAGGAAAATATGGAAGGAATTCAGGTGCTTCTTAAATTAAATTTAATAATGTTGGTTTTAACCTTCAGTATCACAAGATATATATGTACTGT
>Ga0131853_10015392_pt1 | contig 13983 bp, 14 predicted proteins | sample TergutLab28metaG_FD_92764 | JGI IMG/M metagenome (GOLD analysis project Ga0131853, IMG submission 92764) | Labiotermes labralis P1 segment gut microbial communities from Petit-Saut dam, French Guiana - Lab288 P1 (version 2) (version 2) | ecosystem: Host-associated > Arthropoda: Insects >... | reverse complement strand
TTCTTAACTTCTTGACTCACTTTACCTCGTGTTCCTTTCGTATTAAAAAATATTTTGTAAGTGCCATCATCAAGCTTCAAATTATCTGCTTCCACACAAATATTCTCAAACACATAAGAATATCTCCCTTCGCCAAACACATCTTCTAAACAGATAAAAACAACATAGTTCTTCTTGAGCTTTGAGTAAAATTGCCCTTTTGGTAATGAAACCAAGTCGATCATCGACTGGTAATAGCGAGCTCTCTTCTGTAGTTCCTTCGTATCCTTGATCTGAATTTCAAGATTGTACGCCACTTCATCCTGATCCTTAATATACACATCCAGACGCACTCCCTTAGATTCATATCTAGGCTTCATTGTTTTCTCAATCTCAAGATATTCAATTTCTGTTATCCCAGAATTAGGGAGCAGTCGCTTGATCAGCAACTTGCACAGATATTTGTTTTGCATGACTGCTGTGAACAAATATCCATTTGTCAGATCAATTTCTTCCCAGTTCACTTCTTTAACTTTTGCTGGCATTTTTTCATCCTCCGCACCTAAAACGTAAGGCTCCCCAATTCCTCCACCCTTTATATACGCAAATAAATTTTTTTCACCTGCAAGAATTCAAAAGAAAATGTTTTCTAAAACCGATGTAAACGTCTTCACTCATTTCTTGAACTGAATTCTCAGCAATAAAATCAAATCATCGATAATAATCGCCATGCTAATTATACCACGTTTTTAGAGAAATTTCAACTAGCACCCCAAACAAAAAAGCACCAGCCAAAGCCAGCACTTTCACATCAATCCCGCCCAAACAAATCCCGCGTATAAACCTTCTCCTCAACATCCCTAATCGCATCTTCCAAACGATTAGAAATAATCACATCAGCCTCACTCTTAAACGCATCCAAATCACGCACAACACGCGAATTATAAAACGTCTCATCCTCAAGCGCTGGCTCATAAACAATAACCTCAATCCCCTTAGCCTTAATCCCCTGAATCGCCGACGCCCGAAAATTATCCGATCCCTCTTTCGTATACCCAACTGGCACAGTGGATTTGATTATCATCGTCGCAGATGGATTAATGGTTAAAACATCCGTAATAACCGCCTCTACCGAACTCGTGTTAAAATAATTGGTTTGTGGAACATAATCCGTCGGTGTCGCGATAACAACGAATTCAGCGTTTTCATAGGCTGTCGCTTTGTCAACGGTAGCGACGAGATTCAATTTCTTAGTAGCTAAGTATTCTTCAATCTCAGCATCATGAATCGGTGAAATCTTATTATTAATTTGCTCAACTTTCTCTGGCATAATGTCAAGCCCACGACTTCATTATGTTGCGCAAGTAGTACTGCATTTGATAACCCTGCATATCCTGTTCCTGCTATTACTATTTTCATCTTCTATCTCTTTTTATCATAGCTGTGTCAATTAACAAATTTCTCCAAACTATAATCCGTAATTTTAAATATTGTTGAAACTTTCTAAAATCATAAGATAAGTTCTATAGAATTGAATGGGATATACACAGAGCGCATCGAATTCTATAGCTTTTTGTGCCAAATAACATGCCACATAGTATTGCTTCATATTGGGATTGAAAGTTAGTTCCAGTGAGTTAAAAAGTAGTGCAAGAATTCTATCGTAATTCCCAAGAAATAAGTTGTCCATTAAGCGAGGATCATTTCTAACAAATAATTCTGTAAAGATCAAATCAAAGAAATCATAGAAGAAAACAAGATTTCTAGACCTCTCAAAATCTATAACACTGAATTTTTCCCCACACCTTAGTATATTTCTCAGCTTCATATCCCCATGCAAAAAAGCATTACACAATTTTATTGAAGTATTCTTTGTTAATATGTCTGCAATTCGTTTCTTTGTTTCTTCACATGGAAGTTGTGATTTAAAAAGTTTTGAAACTGTAGCAATAGCATCAAAATCATTTCTTTTAATTTCGATAGTGATAGTGCTGAAATAATTTGTATAGGACAGTCCAATTTCATTAACACATTGCTCAACCATAGTGTCAGTCCACTCTTGGTATGGAATAAACCGTACAATTTTCTCTGTAATGCATTTTTTGTCATCATTAAACGATATAATAGTTGTGTTGAAAAATGGTGACATTGAATGATATGCTTTCTTGATGATAGAATACGTTTCCTCATGAGAGAAGAAATTTTTCAAAGTCATATTTTCAAAGTCAAACAGTTTAAAATCATTTGAGTTTGTAATCATCAGCAACTGAGCGTGAAATTTAGCATCCACATTCCCAGGTGTTCTGTTTATAAAATCAAATTTTGATAGCGCAATTTTTCCATATATAGAGCGGATTTTGTTTGAAAAATCATTTCTAAGACCCAATTGAATAGAATTCTTTTTTATAAATTTATGACAATCAATTGACAATTTTTTTTTTGAATAAATTAATATTTTACCTTCATATTTGACACCATATCTCCCAGTTTCTAAGTACTCCCTGTAATCCATAAAACCTTTATGAGCAATTTCTGCAACTTTCTTAAATCTCTCTATTTTTCCACATAACACAATTTATCTCTCCCTCTTCACAAAATGATTAATAAGATCCCCAATCAAATCAGGATAGAACACAGCATTCATTGCTAGGGTTATTAAGCCAATTATGGTGAATGAAATTCCAGCAAGGACAAACCACTGATTATAAAACGTCTCACCCTCCAAAGCAGGCTCATAAACAATAACTTCAATCCCCTTAGCCTTAATCCGCTTCATAATATCCTGAATCGCAGATGCTCTAAAATTATCCGACCCTTCCTTCATCACCAAACGATAAATCCCAACAACACCCGGATTCCTCGAAATAATCATCTCCGCAATATGATCCTTCCTAGTCCGATTAGAATCCACAATCGCACTAATAATATTATTCGGTACATTATCGTAATTAGCTCGCAAGCCGAAACGTTTACGCCTGTTGCGGTAACGTTCGGACAAAATACGAAAAATTTTGAGCGAACGATTCACGTGTTCGCCAATGACTCTTGAGCTTGAAAGCATTCGATTAAATGACTTATCATAGCTCGTGAGTGGATTATTCTTACTTCTCTTGACAGGAGTCAGGCTATTGGGAAGAAATCACAAATTCCTTGATAGCCACTGTCAGTTAGAAATTGAACCAGTACATCAACTGAAACAACGGTGTCTTTGAACAATGAGAAATCATGCTCACGACCTTTGCCAACAGCGATGCAGACAATCATCTTGGTTTTAACGTCAACGATAATTTGCAGCTTCATTGTGTGTCGTTTTTTTACCAGAGTAGTAATCACGTTGATTTTCCTTTGGGCGTTCGATTGTACACTCTGTGACATCAACGGTTAGAACACGATATTTATTTGAACACAATGCTTCTAATCCTGGAATCGATGTTTCTTCCATTTTGATGAGCTCGTCTTCGCACCACTTGATGGCACGATACATATTGCTTGGATCTATTTCATAAGTCGCTGCTAAATGAGCGAACGTTCGATACTCACGTAGGTAACTTAATGTTGCTAACAAAGTATCTTCAACACTCAACTTCGCCTTACGACCACCCTTGGACTCCACTTCTTTGCGAATTAGTCGCAGCTTTCCAGATAATCTCTCAAAATGTGGCAGGTTTAATCCCAACTAGTCGCTTAAACTGACTTTCGTTATACGCCTTCACGTGCTCGTATCTCATGGCTACACCTCATAATTTCGTTATTTGTTTACGATTTTATCAGATTTTAGCCGCGCTGTCAGTAGTTTTTAACAAGCTTTACACAGTTTCGCAATAGGTCTAATAACCGCCATACCCAAACGACGGGTTATTATAGTGCGTTTCTATCCGTGGATCCAATCCAACACCATCAATAATCTGCTTCGTATCAAGACCTCGCAACTCCGCATAAGTATCTAACTCATTAAAATAAGCCACTCGCAAAGCTAAGTAAGTATTGGAAAACAACTTAATCGCCTCAGCCTCAGTCGAATCCGTAAACAACACCGGCACATCCGTTGCCACAGCTCCTGCTAACAACAAATCCGCAAATTTCTTTGCACGCTCTGACTTCTCACCCACAACAATTCGCGAAGGATGCAAATTATCATACAACGCCTTGCCTTCACGCAAAAACTCCGGCGAGAAAATAATGTTATCCACCCCAAAGCTCTCCCGAACCTCTTTCGTATACCCAACCGGCACAGTAGATTTGATTATCATAGTCGCAGATGGATTAATGGTTAAAACATCCGCAATAACCGCCTCTACCGAACTCGTGTTGAAATAATTGGTTTGTGGATCATAATCCGTCGGTGTCGCAATGATAACAAATTCGGCGTTTTCATAGGCTGCCGCTGTATCACTGGTGGTGAGCAGATTTAGTTTTTCAAGTAATCTTTATCTTCTTCCAACATCAATCGCAACGCCTCTTGCCAGGTTGGAATTATAAATCCAGTTTCTTTGGCTTTCTCAAGGCTCATAACTGAATACTGCGGTCGCTTTGCTTTCTGAGGAAATTCAGCACTTGCCACTGGTACTATTTCAATATCCACATCTTTCAATATTTCCTTTGCAAAGTCATACCATGTACAACTATTATCATTTGATAAGTGATAAATACCATGTTCGACATTGCTTTCTATGACGTGAACCATAAACTCAGCTAGCGTTCTAGTCCATGTCGGACGGCCAAATTGATCATTAACAATCGTTAAACGTGGATGTGTCTTCGCAAGGTTTTGCATCGTAAAGACAAAGTTATGACCGTAGTTACCAAACACCCAACTTGTTCTGATAATGTAGTACTTACTACAAGTATCTATAACTGCTTCCTCACCTAAGCGCTTCGTTCGACCATATTGACTTTGAGGATTCGTTTTATCGTCAGGTAAATACTCACCGTCTTTTTTTGTGCCGTCAAACACATAATCAGTGGAAATATAAATCAATGTAGCGCCAATTTTTTCAGCTGCTTCAGCGATGTTTTTCGTTCCATTAACGTTTATTTGATAATCAAGCTCTTTACCCTCATCTTCTGCTTTATCCACGGCTGTATAGGCAGCGCAATGAAAAACAACATCAGGTCTTACCTTATTAAATACAGTTGTTACACTATCAACGTTTGTAATATCCATTTCATCAACGTCTGTTGCGGTGTAATTGATTTTCTCCTCATCGAATAGCTTTCTTATTTCTGTTCCCAGTTGACCGTTTGCACCTGTAAGTAAAATCATCCTTCTCATCCTTTCCAAAAAAGCAGAGTTCTAGACTCCGCTTGTGTTATTGTCCTTGTTTGGCATAGAAAGCTTCTACAGAGTCTTTTTCTGCTTTCCACCAATTTTGATTTTCAGTGTACCATTTAATCGTATCAGCTAAACCTTCACGGAAGTTTGTGAATTCTGGTGTCCAATCTAACTCTTCACGTAACTTAGTTGCGTCAATGGCGTAGCGCAAATCATGACCGGGGCGATCAACGACATGATCATAAGCATCTTTTGGTTGTCCCATTAATTCAAGAATAAGTTCAACGACTGCTTTATTGTTTTCTTCTCCGTCAGCACCGATTAAATAAGTTTCGCCAAACTTACCTTTTTGAAGAATGGTCCAAACTGCACTTGAATGGTCGTTTGTATGAATCCAATCACGCACATTCTTTCCTTCTCCGTAAAGCTTTGGTCGTATGCCAGCTAATACGTTTGTGATTTGACGAGGAATAAACTTTTCGATATGTGATAAGGACCATAATTGTTTGAGCAATTTGAAATTGTTGCTTTTAAACCGAACGAACGATACCAAGCATGAACTAAATGGTCACTACCTGCTTTAGTGGCAGAGTAGGGACTAGAAGGGGCATAAGGTGTTTTGTCAGTAAACTTCTCACCTTCTCCTTCGCCCTTACCTGGAAGGTCTTCACGGAGTGGTAAATCTCCGTACACTTCATCGGTTGACACATGATGAAAACGTAGGTTATATTTACGTGCAGCCTCTAGTAATACAAATGTTCCCACAATATTTGTTTGCACAAATGGGCTTGGGTCATTTAATGAGTTATCATTATGACTTTCAGCTGCGTAATGAACAATCGCATCTGTGTTAGAAGCAAGTTTATCAACAAGTTCGGCATCTGCGATATCGCCTACTACAAGTGTTACTCTCTCTTCAGGAAGATCAACAATGTTAGCTTTATTTCCAGCGTAAGTTAATTTATCAAGCACAGTGACATGAACATCAGGGTGATTATTTACAACATAATGTACGAAGTTTGAGCCAATGAACCCAGCTCCTCCGGTTACAATGATTTTCTTCATCCTATATCTCTCCATATACAAAAGTATTTTCAGTTTCGTATTCTACAAATGTTGGTAGCTTTGCATCTTTTTCTGAGGTGACAGCTTTATCTAAATCAATTGGCCATGTAATGCCTAGCTCAGGTGAGTTAAAGTTAATCCCGCCATCTGATGGTGCATCGTAGTAGTTATCACATTTGTACAGGAAGTTAACATTTGGTGTTAGTGTGACAAACCCATGCGCAAAGCCTCTGGGTACTAGTAGTTGGCGTTGGTTATGTTCAGATAAAACATATCCTTCCCATTCTCCGTAAGTTGGTGAGCCTTTGCGTAGATCTACAATCACATCTAGTACAGCACCCGTTACCACACGAATCAACTTAGTTTGAGCAGCTTCACCTGTTTGAAAATGTAAGCCTCTAATAACACCTGCTTCTTTAGATAATGAGTGATTGTCTTGGACAAAATCAATGTTAATGCCAGCTTCTTTGAAGTCTTTTTCTGAATAACTTTCAGTGAAGAAGCCACGATGATCACCAAATACGGCTGGTTCGATAATTTTCACATCTTTTAACTTTGTTTCGGTTACTTTTAGTTTTCCCATTATTCGTCATCTCCTGCGATACGCAATAAATACTGTCCATATTCATTTTTCTTTAATGGCTGTGCTAGTTTGATGACCTGTTCACGGGTAATATAGCCCATGCGATAGGCAATCTCTTCCAAGTTTGCCACTTGAAGATTTTGCATTCTTTGGACTGTTTCTATAAATTGAGCAGCTTCTAGCAGACTTTCATGGGTTCCAGTATCAAGCCATGCATAGCCTCGACCCATGATTTCTACATTCAAATCGCCACGCTCAAGGTAGACTTTATTTACATCTGTAATTTCAAGTTCACCACGTGGGGATGGTTTGATGTTTTTTGCGATTTCTACGACATCGTTGTCATAGAAGTATAGGCCTGTAACAGCGTAGTTTGACTTTGGCTTTTCTGGTTTTTCTTCAATTGATACAGCCACCATGTTTTCGTCGAATTCTACAACGCCAAATCTTTCTGGGTCGTATACGTGATAGCCAAAAACAGTCGCGCCTGTTTTTCTTGATGTGGCTTGTTGAAGCATTTTGCTCATGCCGCGTCCGTAGTAGATGTTATCTCCTAGGATCAATGCGACGTTATCATCACCAATAAACTCTTCTCCAATAATAAAGGCTTGGGCTAAGCCATCTGGTGATGGCTGAATAGCATAATTTAAAGAGATCCCTAGCTCTGTTCCATCACCTAATAAATCTTCAAAGCGTGGTAAGTCTTGTGGTGTTGAGATAATTAATATTTCTTTAATTCCTGCCAGCATTAGTACTGATAGTGGATAGTAAATCATTGGTTTGTCGTAAATAGGCATTAATTGCTTACTTACTGCTTTTGTTACTGGGTATAGGCGTGTTCCTGAACCGCCTGCGAGTATTATTCCTTTCATTTGGCACCTCTATATATAATTTTTTTGTTAACCTTGATTATTTCTTAAAAAATGATCTTAATGAATCATAATTTATAGCTAAGAAAACTACATAGCTTATTGAATATAATAATATAGCATAAATCGGTGGTAACATTGTCGTTGCTAAGATAAATATACTTATTAAAATCATTTCTTGAAAAAAAATTTTAGTATTCTTGTTTTGCATCAGTTTAGATATATATATTTCAGCAATAATGCATTTTATTCCAACTGATATAACCATACAAAAAATTAGCAAGTATAAGTTATTAAAAATAAAAGCACTCACCAAACTAAGAATTAGACTAAAAATTGCAACTGAAGTATTAATTAAAAAAAGTATTTTTTCTTTTCTTAGTACTTTGAAATATGTCGTAAACAGTAATTTCATTTTAGCATCAAAAAAGCAAATCGGTAACAGAATACCCAAATAAAAATAACTCATTGATAATTCCGGTAGCCACAAATTCAGTAAAATTTTCATTGGGAAGTAAAATAAAAAAATTAATGGTAGCGCAATGCCTAAAGCTATACGTATTTTTATATATTTTTTTTTAAGTTCATCTGAATTTAGTTTGCGCAGTGCTGGGAACAAAACCATACTAATCTGCCCAATAAACATTAAAAAGAAATTTATTATTGCAATTGCAAAAGAAACCAACCCAAAACTTATTAATCCCCAATGTAAATCAATTATCATTTTTCCGATACCAAGTATAATCATGTTTGCAATATTGGCTAGCATTAATACACTACCAACTTTTAGATTAATAATAACCTCTGAAATTGATTTTTCTATATCATAAAATTTAGCAAATACAATTTCTTTGCAATGATAGACATTGAACATTAAAGCAGCAAACCTGCCTAATAAAGAGGAAAAAACCAACCACTGGAAATTTTCAACTCCAAATAGAATTAAGCTTACTATACCAATTCCAAACAAAATTCTATCAATCATTACTGAAATAGAAAATAATTTTGTTTTATTAACAGCTTGCAAAATGAATGAGAGGAACAACCATAAATTTGAAATAATCATAAAAACAGAAGTCATTATAATAACAAAAATTCTATAATATTCAGTAACAAAAATAAAAGAAAATACCACTATAATGATAGAAACTAAAATTTGCAAAAAACTAAGTATTTTGAATTGACTTCCTGCTAGAAAAAAATCTATATCAGAATATTCTATTCCCCCTAAACGGAGATACAAACCATCATTAATACCAAAATGAAAAAAACCAACATATGTAGTATAGAAAATATACAGTTGCCAAAGGCTAAAAGATTCAATTCCTAATAATCTTGGAATTAACAGAGTGGAGAGCACACTAACAAACAGAGAAGTGCTTTGTGCAAGAAGCGCAAAAAAAATATTTTTTTTAAACGTCGAGTTCATAATTATTTCCTTTATACTTAATAAGTTTTAGAATGTTGATGCCATTGTTGTGCCTTAAAACCCATATTAAGCTTTGTAAAAACACACACAATTAGTTTAGAAACTAAATTCGTTGAGATTTTTTTAAGTATGAATAAATTCAATTGAGAATAGCAGTCTTCAGACACCTTTGGATTTTCAAATTAGATTAATTTTCATTTTCCAGAATAACTAACTAATAATTATCAGGCGTTTTTAGGGTTCATCATAACCCTGCGATGCACCTAATAAACTTCCCAGTTTCATTCGGTTTACCAGACTTTCCAAGTTTTCCATCGTTATCGACTCTCCCTTTCGTATGGTTCTGTTCGGTTAACTAAAGCTACAAAATGTTATCTCCTTCCCTCCATCTGCTTTCACAGGTTTCCTCGGTACTATGAGATAATCGGACTACCTACAGCGCCTCCGTTCATCTTGTTCGTCCCTCACTTGAGTTTGCGTGCTACTCTCTTGTTAAGCCCTGTAGGTTCTCATCTGTTCTCTCTAATGTATTATCAGCTACCTCGCCAAGTTCTCAGACCCCGGAAGAACCTAATAAATCTCGCCTTTCAGTTTTGCGACTTAACGGTCTATTATCAGATTTATCGGATGTTGCCTGCAATGTGTATACCTGCGATGTGTATAATCATATCGGCTTCTTCGTCTGGGATAATTATTTTTGGGTTCTATCACTTCACGTTTCCATTTCGGCCTGGTCGCTCCCTAACCTAAGCTTAACCCTTGTGTTACCACTTCGGGTCTAAGGTCTCGGTACAAGCGGTTGGCTAGACCTTACTTGGTGGGCTTTTAATTCCCACCATACATTGAAAGCTTACAAGGTTGGACTTCCACACGCCCAACAGTGGAACAGCACTACCTGTTCACAGCTCGCACCACACAAAAATTATGCACACTCTCAACGCTCTTCTGTTGTACAAATTGAAAATCTTGAAGTTCTTCACTTGACAGCATTATCTTTTACTCCTAAATCTCTGATTTGAAAAATAATTTTCTTTTCTAACAATCCTAACCTTAAGAGTTGCTCTAAGATAATTAGGTTAACTTTACTTGTTTCAGCATAATATTTATGGTAAATTAAAATGCTTTGGTTATATATTTTAAACTGATTTATTTTTGTGTTATATTTAGAAATTGTTGTAGAGTGATCATGAATATATGTAATATTTGTTGCAAGAATGTTTTGATATCCTTTATCTAATAATTTTTTTGCAAGAATTCTCTCTTCACAGTAAAGAAAGGTTTTTTCACTAAAAAAACCAACTTCTTTCATTATTTTGGTCGAAATGAACAAGAATGAACCTGGCAAAACATCAACCTTTTTCATATTCCCATTCTGTTTAATTTCACTAGTTTTCAACTTAACAAACTTGTTATAAATTTTATTCAAGATTAACGATGTTTTCATGATATCATCTTTGTAAGTTGGCAATTTCCAATGAGTCGGCATATTTGAGTTGTTTTTAGACATTACCATTAGAGGGGCTACTAATCCCACCGTTTCATTCGAATTAGTTGAAATATCTAATAATTCAAAAATAACTTCTTCTTCAAAAAATACATCTGGATTAGAGATGATTACATGCTCCCAATCAAAATTTTGTATACCATATTTAATTCCAAAATTATTTCCATATCCATAGCCACCATTCTTGCCACTTTGAATTACATGAATGTGATGATTACTTTCCTGCAACAACACTTCATATGATTCATTTCTAGAATTATTATCTACCACTACTATTTCAGATATAGCATTATAGCTTTTAATATTATTTATAAAATTAAGTGTTTCCGAAAAATTATTGTAGTTTAAAACCACTAGACCAATATTTTTTTTAAGTTTATTTTTCATACAATCTTTCCTTTTTTATTCTTGAATTCGTTATGTAGGTACTTAAGCACCCCAGTATAAGCCAAAAGGGAATAGCTGTTTGATACCAAGAAAATAACGAGAAAAACATACTATTTGCTATTAATGCTAATAAGATCACTTTCAATACATCTAGTTCCATTACTTTAAGAGTTCTAGTTTTAAAGATTATTTGCAATAAAATAATTGACAAGAGCAAAAAACCAATTATTCCAAATTCAAAAAGAAAAGAAAGGAAATTGTTGTCGATTGTAAAAAATAATGTCGAAGGAGGATTTAATCTGAGAAAAGTTCCAGTATTACCGATTCCATTTCCAATAAGAAAAATTCTAAAGTTATAAAACATATGAGTGAAGACCCAACCTATCATTTCTAGTCGGTGGAATACTGAACCATCTTCCATAGTTGTAATCGTCATTCGATCTACAATATTTTGAAATATAGGAGAAAATAAAATCGCCATGAAACCAAAAATTGTTAATGCTATGCTTTTAATATTTTTAAACATATTAAACTTAATCAACATATATAAAATAATAACCGCAAGAGTAATCCACGTGCTTCTAGTAAATGTTAGAAAGATTGCATAAAGTGTTGCAAGAAATAAGATTAGAGTCATTACAGAATAGCTTTTTGATAATAGAAGGTATAATGAAATAATTGCTGGGATTAATAAAAATACCGCTAAAACAAGTGGATGCCCAATAGTACCTAAGGCACGCGGGATGTTATTAAATCCATTTGGCATTAATCTAAAAAAATCATCACCCTCCACTTGTGAAATATTTAACGAAATGAAGTGCGCATCACTTATTACCAAAAAGGCTTGGATTATACCAACAATGTATAGGATTCTTACTATCATTTTTGTTTCATTATTTAAAAAAACAAGTTTACCTAAAAAATATGGTATTATATTAAAAATAAATCTTATTATGATGGTTGGAAAATTACTATTATTTAAAAGTGGAATAGTTGCAATAGCAATGACAAATAAATCTAGATAAGAAATTTTTAAATTTGCAGCATCCCTTACGATAAACAAAATAATTAGAAAAGAAGAAAAAATTAATAACAATTGAATTACGGACAATGATACAAATTGTGTGTTTGCAATTGCAAAAAAATTGACTGCTCTCGGATCGGGTAAATTCAGAGCTAAGAGGAGTAATATAATTGTAAATTTTAGTGTGGAATTCAAAACATCTGATTTAGCTGAACTCGTCATCCTAATGCCCTCTTTCTAAGGTATTTTCACTTGAAAATATAAATATACTTATTAATTTCTTTACAATGCTTTTTGATATGTAATATTGATTTTTTTAATATCCTATATCTATTTCGCTAGTTCTTTTTGCTGTTGTCTATATATAAAAATCAAAAGAATAAGTTATACATTTTTTCAATTTGTAATGCATGCTCCCTCATTGAATATATATAAGTCTCAAAAGTTATATTTTCACGCATTCTAATTTTCTTGACAATATTTGCCACAGAGTCAAAAATCATATCTGAGTCAAGTAAATCACAAGCTCCTACATTAGAACTCATCAATACTGGTGTTCCAAAACTTAAGGCTTCAAGTACTAAAAAACCAAAGGTTTCTTTACACAAGCTTGGTACAATTAAAAGTTCAATGCTCTCGAAAATCTTTGGCCTGTCAGCTTGAAAAAATCTACCTTTATTCGTAACATTTTCAGGCAAAAAAATATTAACATCTTCTCCATATATTTCAAATTCAATGTCTTCATTTTTAAATTGCTTTGCTAAATCAAGAAAAACATTAAATCCTTTGAATTGAGAATATGGGCCAATGTAAGTTATTTTTTTAATACTCCCGAAATCAATATTGATTTTCTTTTCTCCACCAAGAATAGACGAATTAGAAACAGGGATCACTTGTCCGCTTAGCTCAATTTTATTTAGATTTCTTTTAAACACCCCCTGCGCTAAAGTACTATTAAAATGAAAATTATCAATTAGACCGAAAATATCAATATAATATTCCCTTAATTCTTCAAAGCTATTTCTCAAAGATAAGGGGTAAGTCTCAGTTGGCTTAATTTTTATATCGTTTTTATAATTCAGATGTACTTTGCTGAAACGCTTATAAAAATTTTTTAATGTTGAATAAAATGATAATTGAAATAAGCGCAATTTTTTAGTTTTCATAGCGTAGTCACTGACATTCAACCAAAATTTTAAAGTATTTTTTTGATCCCAAGACTCATCATTAAAGTAAAAAGTAGGATTGGGGGAAAGGCCAAAATAATCATGGGAAGTAAAAACCATCCTAATTCTTAGTTTTTTAGCAACTTCAAAGAATTCTTTATGAATTCCCATTAACGAATGAACATGTATAACATCAGGCTTAAAATTATTCAAAAATAAAAGGAAAACATCTTCACCTACAGATTTCATGAAATCTGTAGGTGTTTTTATTCCGCCAAACAATGGTAGTGGTAGTGAGTTTATAAGCTCAAACGATGTAACGTTCTTGATCTTATTCCTTTGCTTTTTGATATAAACTTTTTTATTGAACAGCCTAACTTTGCTAGGATATAAATATCCAACCTTATGCCCTTGATTTACTTGCTCGGTCATTAAATCAATCGTATAATAAACTAGTCCGCCTGATCTGTTAGGAGGATAACCTAATCCATAATGAAGGATTCTCATGATTTGCTAAACCTCATTTCATACTCATTTACAATAAAATCCCAAGAGAAAGCTTGCGTCACACGTTTTTTAGCTTTTTGTCCATAAGAGGTTGTATCAATTTCACCAGACTCAACATTTTCAATAGCGCTCGCCAGTTGTCCTTTATCTTTCTTCCAATACAGTGCCCCAACTTCCGCCACTTCTCTATTAAATCCG
>Ga0131853_10015391_pt1 | contig 13984 bp, 7 predicted proteins | sample TergutLab28metaG_FD_92764 | JGI IMG/M metagenome (GOLD analysis project Ga0131853, IMG submission 92764) | Labiotermes labralis P1 segment gut microbial communities from Petit-Saut dam, French Guiana - Lab288 P1 (version 2) (version 2) | ecosystem: Host-associated > Arthropoda: Insects >... | reverse complement strand
GCTGGCCCAGGATAGGGACAGGTGGCGGACGCTTTTGAGTGCGGTAATGAACCTTCGGGTTCCGTGAAATGCGGGGAATTTCTTGACTAGCTGCAAACCAGTTAGCTTCTCAAGAAGGACTCTCACCATGGAGTAAGTAAGTAAGTAAGTAAGTATTAATTGTGGCCTAAGTAAAAAGCTATCTAAGACAACCACCAATCACAAAACACGCCCTCTCTTCGAAACGTTATGTGTAACTCTCACATGTTTTATACTGTGAATGTTTAGCGCTTTTGTCATTCAATCTAAATAAGTAGCCATTAATTTTCTAGTCACTAAACTAATTGAGGTATATCGGCTCTATACTAAAAGCATGACGTAATACAAACAGTATACGACTCTAGTCCAATGATTTCCCTACAAATGGCGTCGTGTTTGTTCAAAACGCCTCTCCTGCACTGAAGTCTGTCTGGTATCGCAAAATTTCACAATTTTCTTTTGTCATGGAAAATCCAAGTAAGTGATTTTAGGCACAATAGTACTCCGTACCTCCTGGCACCCCATTTCTAACAATGCATTTACTTTTGTTAACTTTAAAATGGCTGATATTATAATTTCATTTGCCACTCAGTAATATTTTGGGTTCTGTACATTATTTGAAATATAAAATATATAACTTTCTAAAAGTAAAATAAATTTGTCCCTGTACACGCCATGAAGGCGTATGGAGGAGTGGAGGTATTGCTCCACTCATTAGTAACTTCTGTACTAAATGGAGGTGACTGGTCAGCTTCACGTCCCGGCCGCTATGCCAGCGAAGAATTAAAATTTATGTTTATTATAAAATTTATGTTTGACAAAATTTTTCCCCATTTCGTTTAATGACATTCCCTTGAGACTAAAGAATAATAAAAAGTGAAAATTTCGCCCTAGAGGGGGAGTATATGTATAGCTGTACTCTTTCTTTAACCTTGTCATTAGATGAGGGGTTGGTTGTGAACGCCACGCCCCCGCTTTACCGGCATGGAGACTTCGTACGAATTGTATAGGAGGCTCGTTGGAGCCAAGGTCCTGTCTGGAAGGTTGCGAAATATCTCGCCCCAACCGGGATTCGATCCCTGGACCGTCCAACCCGTAGCGAATCGCTGCACCAAGTACGCTGCCCCGGCCCACAAAGACTAATATAGCGTACCGCTATTGGCATTCATCGAAGGAAGTATCCCGTAGTGTTTTACTGATTTTTCATGGGTGTCTTATCCGATAGTCATTGGCAAAATTCTGCGCTCATTTTTCATTTCAGGGAACAAGATTTTACCTAATTACATTATTGAGTTTAGGAAAAAGATAAAGCAATCTCATTGCAGGCCTGTGCAGGCCCTTAGTGTTCCAGCAAGTTGAGGATCCCAGATTTTGAGACAGTCAGCACAAGAAGATGGTAAGGTTGTCAGCCCTAAGCACCGGCCACCTTTACCCCCAATAAATATTCCTGGTACTCATTTCTGTTAGAGACAGAGTCAGTCAACCCCAGGGCCATAGTACGGTTTATGTCAATGGAAAATTCCAACGACACCATTGGGAATCGAACCCGAGACGTTTCTGCTTGTAATGCAGTGCCTTGACCAACTGCGTCACTGCATGCCCCAACAGTTTAGTACATGAGTGGAATTATAATGAATATATTCATGAATATTTTCGCAAAAATATCCAATGGACAATCAAATACATGAATATAATAAAAAGTATTGCCTGTTAATTCAGTGTTTGTTTGTTTGTTTATACGGCCTGTAACCTGCAAATAAACTCCCATACAAAGCACATTGTATACCCACGCGCTTAAACAGCTGCGAAAATTTGGTAGTTTCGCTAACGATATTTCAGTATCTCACAGTACGGCTTATTGCCGAAGAAATTAATGACAACCAATAATGAATTGGCAAGGATTTGGAAAGAAACTTTCATGTCTCCATTCGAGGAATCGTTTTATGATTTTGCCTGGGCGAACTGAGGAAAAAAGACAAACGAGCCTCAGGATAGCAGTTGGCCAGTGCAGTTCTTCGGTACACAGTGTTACAAAATACCTTACGACTGTTTATTTCAACATACAGTTTAGCTCTCAAATCTCCCTCCCGTTCTTCTCCAAAGCGGCTCAGACCGGCTGTATGGCCCATGCATCTTACTGTTTCAATTGTACCGGGAACTTTTCCCCGGGGAAAATGTGGCAAGGGACTGAGATTTGTCATTCACGGCGTCTAAAGCCCGAGTTTAGTAGAGAGTGGAACTGCAGATGTGATTGTGGAATAATGTGAAATGCCAGCTTGATACAACAAGGTAATTTATTGATGTATCCTTAGCTTGACACGAAATGTGTGCTCGTTTCTGAGATCAAAACCTTTTCTCGAAGGTGAATTTGAAGTATTTCCAGCGAACAGTAAAGGAAATTCGCCCCCCCCCCTTTTTTTGAAAGAGAATGACGTAGGATGGTATATTTTTGACGTGGAAGTGTCAGGAAATGTTTAGTTCCTTTGATTCTGTGCTTTAACAGGTCAAAAAATCATCAAAAATAAGTCATATAAACCTCCTGTACCCCTCTGGATACTAGAATTTTACTATTTGTAATGATTTGTTTCTAACGCTCTTATTTCCTATATTGATCCTATTGATAGCTGTGCGCTAAGCAGGTAACTACTCCTCAGCCGGATGAAGTAACAAGAGCTGAAACAATTTCATAATGGGAGTCGTTTAGTGTGTTCTAATCAAGGATCATGAGATGAACGGAACACAAAGCAAAATTACAAATGTGACACACACACAAAAAACTTAACTTACAATCCCTTAATGAAAGATAATCTTTAGAGATTTAATATGTGAGAATAATATAAAAATGGATCCCAGAGACGCATAAATTGAGAGCTTGGTACATGCCAATCTGGCATTAATGGAGTGTCATAGCATTCTGCAAGCAGTATTGAGTCTGTTACTTCTACAAAGGTAAAATCACAACTGTTACTATATTTAATTCAGCACCGTGGTCACGCCCAACCACTGGCTACTCTCTCACAGAAAGAGCTCCAAGTTCTTATCGGATAGAAAACTGTGTGGCCCCCAGGTCCACTTTGTATTCTGCGAAGGGGAAGTAAACAACAGCGGTGTCGTGATTCGAAGCGATTTTGCCAGTTCCACCAGTCCATGGAATTTCTTAACCAAGAGAATGACTAATAAATCCTTAAGAAACACTTTCTTTTTTGCCCCATTGTGTTAGATGTGTAATTTAAAAAATACATGGCGCATGCAATTTTAATTAAAATCCTATATTTGTTAAATATAATATAACATAACATAATATAATATAATACAATATAATATGATATATATGATATGATATGATATGATATATGATATGATATGATGTGACGTGACATGACATGACATGACATGACATAATATGCTATAATATAACACAATCCAATAAAATAAAATTAATTTAATTTAATATATTAAAAAACACAACACTCCAATACAATCTAATAAATTTAAATTAATGTATTCAAATAAAATTAATAATTCATTATTGATCCCCTGCATAGGTAACATATCGTGAACTGTTATGCTGGTAGGAGGTTGCTTGATTTTTTTGTTAAAATGCTTTAAGTTAACTTTTTTCCTTGCCGCATTACGTCCGAGGAATGAACCCGGTACCCATTTGACAGGACTCTGTAACAGCGTCAGAGCATACCTGAACATTGTCGTGGATAAGAATAGGTTTACTTACCGGTAATGGAATCACGGTCCCTTAAACTGCAGCGAGTTACTTTAGAACTGATATCCATCTTTGTCGTTCATATTTCTTCGTATATTAATTGGCATACGACATGCCTAATTTAAGATATGGATGATGCAGAGGTTTACCACTTTTAAGCATGCAGTCGTTGTATAGGTGCTATGTTTCCTGAGAATTTAATTTATGCTCTCCTTCTTCTGAAGCTCCTCTCTGTAAATTTTGTTTCTCTGCTCACTTTCTGTAAGTTTTAGCGACTCTTCTTGAAGTCATTACTTAAATTCGCGCATCAATTAGTCGCTGTCGAGCCAGCACGTAATATAGCATTCTAAGAACAGAACATTGTAATTTGATTTCCTTCCTTATTAGCTGTGTCATTCATCCACTTGGATTTCAGTAGGAATCATCAAGAAATCACCTTTGGGATTAGTTCCTTTCTTCCTGCAATCTAATGTACTCCCTTCTACAATAGATAATCTATACCTGTCGTTGCCGTCTGACGAGGAAAGCCATCTTTTAGACACTGACAGACTCTTATAGGTAAAAGTATGTACATCTTAAGGCTTTCAGGCGATTAATGACACTTGCGCGACATTTCCAATAACTGTGGCTTAAGTGCCTTGATATTGTTTATAGTTAATAACAGCAATATGTTATGTGCTATGATTTAAATATAAAATGAAACCCGTTTTAAACGGAACCTGCGCTTAACGGAAACCTGCTTTTAATGGAAAACGTCAATAACGGTCCCTTGGAAGTGGAGTCCGGAGGATCCAAACTCAAGTCCCTGCTTTAAATGGAATCTGCTTGCAACAGAAAAAATTCGATTCCTTGTGGTTCTCGTATGTGCAGGTGTCACTATATATATAATGTACCATTTTATGTGCGAGTAACGGCGTGGTAGTGTTATAAATTTTGTAAAATTTCTGAATGTGGGTTTGCAATAGTTTGCATAATATCTGCAAATTTGCATCAGGCTTATTGTTGACTCCAGTAACATTGATGCATTTTTTCTTCGAAGCTGAGGGTTCAGGTGTTGCTGAGTGTGACGCCGTGTCATTTGGTCACATGCTACAGAGTATGAATACTCAATCAGATCGGTCTGAGAATCCATAATCTCATATTATTCGTAGTAACTTGAATAATTAATCGGTTAAATTATTTTTTAATCGGTGAGTTTGTTAATTGCGTATTTGATGATTACTTTAGCTGCTTGATTTGTTCAGAACTGGTTACTGGGATCTACGAGGTTATCTTACGTTACTGTACAGTATAAAGTTTTTCGATCAGTGTTGCAGTAATTGAAATGTACCTCGAAAACATGGATGTTTCAAGTTCGATAATTTCTTACAAGTGATTTTGCAGCGAGGTTCAAGTCGCCTTCACGCATCACGGGGTACTTTCTGACACATCCCCCCCCCCCCAACGAAGAGCACAATACTGGTTGTTACACAGTGCCACGCCCCTGTGCTGTTCTCGGGTCGGCTACCCGCAACACGCCGTGTGTGTCTGTATGTACCCCGATCGATAAGCTGTCTTTCCTTCCTCCCTATGTTGCTGTGTGGCACCCCCTTTCAAACAAAAGTCGCTTGCCAATTTAACACAGTATCTCTATTTGGGGAATTCATTCATAGGGCCCAAGGTAGTTTCTGTTTAGGCTTAATATCTGATCCTCTTCTCTGTTCCAAAGTGCGTTTGCCTGAAGAAAATGTCTTTTATGTTTGTATTTCGAGAGTTGGAATACTTCAGTCATTGTTTTGGTTAGGCTAAGGGCCCTTTATATTATAACCCAAAGCAGCTCAACAGCCGTTTCGCATATCTTAATCTCAGGGATTCTAAGTGTTCTAAGTTGCAAATCGGGAATAAATAACTGTACACCATAAAATATTCTTCTTATTATTTCACCAGATAATTAACCCTTTAAAAGCCGAATTAAACCTCATCTGCCATTTGCTGGCATTATTAGGAGCTCACCATATTTTCCACATTAGCAGGATAAGGGTTGAAGTTTACAGATGTTTGTGTGTATGGAGGCGCCGTTGAAAATCTGTGCACCATTAGCCTCGGTATCATGTACACTACTTCTCACATCCTGGGTAGGAAACGGACTGCTTACTTACATTAAGGTTTCAAACTCGCTCAGTTAAAATCCATCCCGCCCCCCTTAAATATTTTTACTCTTCCCAATTGGCCAACTGTTGAAATCCCACCACTCCCTAATAGAATCAGCAGTCAAAATTTGAATACTTTATTTATATTGGCTCACTTACGTAATACTGTTCCCGTATCGCACTAGCATTATCTCCCCGTGTCTTACTGGTCTTCTCTCTCTCCCTCTCTCTCTCTCTCTGTCACCCTCTCACTCTCTCTAACCCTCTATCCCTGTAAGCTGCTATACCAATCCGTTACACTCGCCATTCCACCCAAACTAAATTACTAATTAAAGCAAATCCATCCAATCTATCAAATGTGAAATTTTAACACCTCATAAAAATTTTACTGTAACGGTTATAATATTTAGGGCCTTGGTGTAGATTCGGGGCAGGTTCCAGAGAATTCCGTCTACTCTGCAATATCAATACCACTCCTGAACCCCAGGAAATAATCAGTCGTTAAATGAGGGTAAAGCAGCCGGAGCTTAAAGATTGATTTATTTTCGTAATGGCAGGTACATTGACTGCTTATCATTGACCTATGCGACCAAAAAAGTAGAACATTAAAATTACAGTACAGATACTAAAACCATTCAAAGTAAATATGGAAGTCTCAATAATAATAGTCACAAAAATAGTAATAATAAAAAGACAAAGTCAGCTTTCTATCATTTTTGTCCTGGCCTCCCAGTATCGTTCATACTCTGTCCTATTAAGTGGTGCGGTACAATATCCTAGGTGGTTTCTGTCCGTGGGTTCGCGGAGGCTGCATAGAGTGCAGTAGGGGTCAGGGCGGATTCCAATGCGGTGGAGATGCGCACCCAAGCAATCATGCCCAACGCACAGTTGGAACTCTGCAACTGCCTTTCTTCTAGGCCAATCTGGTTATTTGGATATTTTTTGTTTCAACGGTTTATGGGATAGTCTTGTCTCAAGTTCATGTCTGTGTAAACTTTGGAACACCTTTTTTATCTCAGTAATTAACCAACTTGATGCACAAAATTTTACTCTAAGTTTATTTCATGCCTCTACATGTTTCGAGCACATGTGCTCATCATCAGTAGGTCAAAATTGCATTACGCAGCCTATGGTGTCATCACACCTATAGGTGGCCGTCTCGTGCACAGGTTGAGAGAGGACTATTAATTACTGAGATAAATATACTGACATGCACATTCAGCAAAACGTCAGAATTTTTAAACACCTGTTTTAAATGTGGTTTAATAGAATGGGTACAAAGTGGATCCACCTCCTAGTGGTGCAGCCTGGGCAACGTTCTGTACGGCTAAGTGATCTACAACTGTGGCATAGCGACCTAACTGATTAATTAGAAAACCGGAACTTAAAGATGATCATTTAATTCTAGAACCGACCTTATGTTAGCATCGATCCATACTGCATTTCTCCATATGGCTTCGTGGTCTGGGGCTAGATTCCATGTTACCTAGTATTATTAATTTTTATTACGTATAAATTCCATTTTGGCCCGTCATTATGTTACAGATCGTATTTACATTAAGTTGCTGCTTCGAAATTTCCGCCCATTAAGTACCGTGTAATGGCCGCACCGTAAGGTGCAGTTCCCACACTGCAGCTTGCTGGGCGTATCGAATTCCCGCCGCCTCTGTATGCGTTCCTTTTCAAACGGCTGTTTTGTTTTCCACAATGCTGAAATATCGGCGCTGTTTAAGGGGAGATAGAATGTTCTCTGGTCCAACTTCATTTGGCTCGCAGAGACAACGGAGCGCCTCACCCAGTTTCTTTGTACTTTTATTTATTTATATTATGTACAAAATTTCTTGGGTATGATACAGTGTGTTTCCCAGTCCTTTTCTAATTTAGAGAGTGTAGTATCATTTTATTTGTGCAGATAGAAGCATCTGCGACGGACTGATCTCTCGTTCAGGGGAGTCCTACCGTGTGCGTGTGTGTGTGTGTGTGTGCGTGTGCGTGCGTGCGTGTGCGTGCGTGTGTGCTCGCGCGTACGCTCGTGTCTAATTGTGTTTTACCTAGAAACCTAAACAATGAAGCAACCTAAATCCGAGACTATTGCGCCGCAGAAATATATATATATATATATATATATATATTACCATTGTGCCACAGAAAAGGAAACATATATATATGTGGTATCATTTTTACAGGGGGCTGATAAGTCTTTAGCCCGACCAGGAAGGAAACAAGCTAATGTTTCTGTCAGAATGGCGGGAATTTCCGCCGGCGCCTTGTCTTGCAGGAAAAAAAATGATGACAGCTCGTGTCTCGATATTGTTGAAATCGCGCGCGTCCCTGACATGCTTTCGAGCTTCTTCCCTTCCTGTTCGGGCCAAGGACTTATCAGCACCCCGGTATGTGTCACAACAGTCTCTAATTTAGACTGCGTCATTGTTGAAGTTTCTAAGTAACACACAATTAGACACGAGCGCACGCGCACACACACACACACACACACATCAGGTAGGACTCCGCCGAACGAGAGATCAGCCCGTCGCATATGCCGCTACCTACACAAATGAAATAATGCTAACACTCATGTACTTAGAAAAGGATTGGGAAAGAGTCTTTGTATCATATCCAAGGAGTTTCTGTGTGTGACCTAACAACCTCAACACGAATCTGTTGCGCCACAGACCAAAAAAAATTAATTTCATTACGTGAGTGTTTCGCCTATTATTGCTTTAAAACCTTAGCTATTTTGTGTAGCGATACTGGTAATGTACGCTACTACATCCCGGGTGACGAGCGGAATCTTGTTTTACTCTATATTTAGTCTGCTCCATATCTTCGCGTTGTGCAGGATTGTACAGCGTCACTTCGGCTTGTACCTCCCGGTAATTGGAATTTGGGCTGTAAGAAGTTCCACTTACTGTAGTGCAGATAGTCACTTCTTAAAGGCTTTTCTTTGCAGTAGACCTACGTCTTCTGTAGCACTTGCTCACATATTCTGGCTGCCTTGTACAAAAAAACAAGAGAGCTCCGACCGAAATGATTAGAAGTTGTGTAAAGGGGGAGCTGCGAGGCAATGCGGAAAGTTAAATGTCCGTAAGGATAAGGGAAATATGATAAGGAGGAAAAGAAAAATGAAGAATTGGAAAGAACGAAGCGAAGCAGCGATGAGCACACCACGTTACCGAAGTAAGTTCTCCTCGCCTCTTCGCTGTTCTAAGATGCTGCTCAGCATTGGTTGGTAGCTACTGGCGATTCTGCATGGCCTTCCGGTCCCGTCTGGAAGGGTTAAGCAGTTTAAGGAGAATGTGACCTATAGACCGTCCCGAAACGTCGGTAACTAAGTACTTAAGCAACGCTGTGTAACATCCAAGAAGAACGAAGTTCACACGTACTCCGCGGCTCGAGCCTGATATCATAATTTTGTCTACAAATTGTTCAAGGTGTTGTCCCAAAATTTTACGTGTGCCCAGGAAGGGGATATTGCGCCCACTAGTCTGGCTCCTGGGGTGACCTTGCTGCCACTCTGAAATTTGTAAATATATGCAAACGTGTCACAATAGAACATTTTATCCGGCTGGCCTGTCACTTATATATCATATATTTCGGGCGATCCCAGTGGCCGCGCGGTCCAAGTGAGTGCAGTGTCTCTGTACACCGATGTGGGTTCGTAATAAGATCGATACAGTGCCGTCGACACAACTACCGTGTGTTATATCTGTAGTCTGGCAACATGTTTCGACGCACAGCGTCATCGTCAGGGCCAACAGTATAAAATACATAACAGAAGGCATACAGGCTTATTCAAAATGATTGTCGGAGTTTTAACAACTCGTCATACACATTACACTTGAGATAGGAGAATATGTATTTTATTTAATAGAACAACACTCCAAATTTTTGTTACGTACCTTACAGGTGCTCTATATGTGCACCCTTTGTGTTTCTACAAACATCAACACGATAATCTAGTTCGTTCCAGACTGTTTGTAGCATGTCAGCGGTGATGGTTTCAGTGGCGGTTCAGATTCGTACCTTCAATTCCGGGATACACACACACACACTCTGTGTCTTGAAATTGTGCATACTATCTTCGAATGGAATTGTCAGATTGTGGTTGTTTCCCGAATTTGGTGCGGAATTGCCGCTGGACAATTGTACCCCGACAATCATTTTGAATAACCCTATACACTACTGGTACAAACACATATGGACTTTGTGCTAGAAGCATGTGACTAGACCAGTTAACTACCCTGCAAACCTGTGTATTTCGTCTAATCCTGCTGTAACTTTCACCGTTGGAGATCGGGGTGCAGACTGCACCTCGCTACGCCAATAAAGCAACTCAGAATCCTACGGTTTTGGACGTTCGACCTTCATCTTATCCCACAACTCCTACTCACCGCTCGGCTAGGGCTTGGGATGCAACAACCTACAGCCTGTAGCATTGCCACTATACTGACTGAGCTATCCCAGATGTCGGTAAGAGTGTAACGCTGTATTTTGATGTCATTCTTCTGTTTGGGCTCTACCCCTGAAGAGTATACATTTGTGAAGAAAAATGTTTCGATTTTATGTACTAATGTGATTTCGTGATTTTGTTTCGAATTCAGTAATTGTACCAAATGACAAAATGCGGTACTATGTTGGACAGCGTAAGGTTAATGACGTCAGTTGCTAGCGATACTTTGAAGGTGGGAGCTGAATGGAAATACAGTTTCGGTGGTTTGAAATTAATACGTTAAGAGTGAGAGCGTCTGCGGCGCTCAGGGAATTCCGAAGAAGACACGACAAATTGATGCAGAAGGATATAAACTTAATGCTGTACATCTTCCTTGCAGCTGATACACATAAACAAGTTCATTATTAACTAACTACAGCAAATAGAATTACAAACAGCATTCCCAAGTGTTTCTAGTACAGTGCGTTACTATCCTGAGGGAACAACATTCAGAGACATATACAGCGTTGTGATGTGGCTTGTCGGTTGGAAAAGGTATCTATATAAAGACAATATTGACTGTCGATATACTGTTTAATAACAATGTGATATATTAAATCATTTTAATAATAATAATAATTCCAACTAATTCTAATTCTGTATATTTTTATTCAACATTACACATAATTATTTACTTACCTACTTACGTACGTACTTACTTACTTACTTACTTACCTACTTACGTACTTACCTACTTACTTACTTAGTTACTTACTTACTTATTTACTTACTCCATGGAGCAGAGTCCTTCTTGAGAAACTAACTGGTTTTCAGTCGGTCAAGAAATTCCCCGCATTTTACGGAACCCGAAGGCTCATTACCGCATTCACAAGTGCCCGCCACCTGTCCTTATCCTGAGCCAGCTCGATCCAGTTCATAACCCCACATTCCACTTCCTGAATATCCATTTTAATATTATCCTCCCATCTACGCCGGGGTCTGCCAAGTGCTATCTTTCCCTCAGGCTTCCCCACCAAAACCCTGTATACGCCTTTCCTCTTCCCCATAATTGCAATATTCCCCGGCCACCTCATTCTTCTCGATTTTATAACCCGAAAAATATTAGGTGAAGAGTAGAAGTCATTAAGCTCGTCTTTATGTAGTTTTCTCCACTCCCCTGTTACGTCGTCGGTCTAAAGCCCAAATGTTCTACTCAGCACCCTATTCTCAAACACCCTCATCCTACGTTTCTCCCTCAGTGTGGGCGACCAATTTTCGACAGTATACTGACGGTTAATATTATTATTGTTCCACATTGACAATCGACAGGCAACATCACAATGCTCTATACGTCTTCGTTGTCTGAGGATGTTCACGCGCTGTAGAAATCATGTGGGAGTGTCTTTGTAGTTCAGTTTGTTGCAATTAGTGAACAGTTTGTTTGGTTAGAACATTACATCAGATGAAGGAATCTAATAAGACAGGGATTAATGCGTAGAATCTGAATATGAGTTAATGTAGTGCAGATGTTTTAAGTCAAATTAATTACAATTTAAAAAATTTACTGCTGAACCAATTGCTAATGGACACGTTTCTGTAAGTGGCTGTATCAGGGGTGGCCAGCTAGGCGAGCTTCGAGAGCTGCGCTTTATGGGCAACTTAGGCAACAGCCGCGTGTTAATGAAACACTCTTCGACCACCGTTCAGGCCAGAGTCGTGTTTTGACAACTACATGAACATTATGTTGTTCAATTTGACATGAGCATGGCCGCGTTATGGTCACCCCTGATGAATAAGTTTCCTTTTTTAAATGCATCGTAGAAGCTTATATTCCTACGTGAAACAAATATCGGGTGCTGATAAGTCCTTAGCCCGACCAGGAAGGAAAAAAGCTCGGAAGCATGTCAGGGGCGCGCGCGATTTCAACAACATCCAGACGCGAGCTGACATTAAGTTTTTTTCCCCCTGCAAGGCAAGGCGTCGAATGAAATTCACGCCATTCTGACAGAAACATTAGCTTGTTTTCTTCCTGGACGGGCTAATGACTTATCAGCACCCCTTTATAGGTATGCGCCGCACAACGACGTTTCGGTCAACGACGGACCGCATATACGACGGTGGTCCCATAAGATTGTAATATTATAATATAATATTATAATACTTACCACTGTGTTACAATTGCCTGCAGTATTCGGTACAGTAACATGCTGCACAGGCTTGTAGCCTAGGAGCAATAGGTTATACCGTATAGCCTAGGTGTGTAGTAGGCTATACTATCTAGGTTTGTGTAAGTACATGTTCGCACAACGACGAAATCGCCTAACGACGCATTTTTCAGAACGTATCCCCGTCGTTAAGCGACGCATATCTGTATCAATAAGAGTGCTGAAAGGAAGTTGATAGAATTTTATGAGTGTCGTCCCTATAAACTACATCGTGTACATTGGTCCGTGTCGAATTATAAATATATTCTATTAACCTTTTGACGCCTAATGTCAACTATAGTGGTCATACCGCACCGCTAATCTCTAAAGTTGCATTTTATATATTTATTCAGCAAATATAGGTACTGAATATTTTAAACATGTTATATACTCTCCGTTTTTTTCTTCAAAATGCAGTTTGTTTCATAATTCTAACGTATTTGGTTCCTGTATTATTCACATTTTCTATACAGGGTGTGCTAAAATTAAAAAAAATAATTCCGGCGCCAAAAGATTAACTTGCCCTGTCATTACCCCTGAAGTTGCAATCCTAGATAACTGTGAATCGTTTTAAGATGAAAACTATAAACCTTTACTTTCCATGAAACTGGATTATGCTTCCTTACTGCAGTTACATGTATTTGATGTTTGTGTTACCGTGCATCGTTGATACAATAATATAAACAACCAACTAGATGCAACAAAGACAGTTCATTAATAACTTCAATCAGCTCGACATATTTCGGGCGATAATTTCGCCCATCCTCAGGAGAACTAGACTGTGTTTACAGCTTGTGGTATAATGCACCTACGATGCTGTCTGCGGTTGACATGTCACCTGCAGGCAGCATCGTCCGTGCATTATACCACAAGCTGTAAACACAGTCTTGTGCTCCTGAGGACGGGCGAAACTATCGCCCGAAATATGTCGAGCTGATTGAAGTTATTAATAAACTCTCACTGTTGTATCTAGTGGGTTGTTTATACAGGGTTATTCATAAATCCGTAAAGCATTTAAAAAATTCGCAACAAATAAACTACTCAACGGATCATGGTAGTTCTTACGCCGACAGAGAGAGAAACTATCCAAGGTTTTTTTTTTACATATTTCACAGATGCTCAATGTGTCCACCTTTGGTAATACGGCAGACATCTATGCAATAGTCCGTATCGTTCCACACGCGTGTCAGCATATCACGGTCGACTAGAGCCACAGCAGCGGTGATACGGTTGCGAAAATCTGGAGATTAGCAGGGAATGGAGGCACAAAGTCAGTGTCCTTCACAAACCCCCAGAAGAAAAAGTCGCACAGGGTTAAATCCGGGGACCGGAGTGGCCACCGCATTAACGCGTCATCTTCTTCTCCTGTGCGTCTTATCCATCTTTGTGGCAAGTTTCGATTGAGATACCCTCGCACGTCTTTGTAGTGAGCCGGAGAGCCGTCTTGTTGAAAGATGTAATCATTACTGTCTTCATTCAACTGTGG
>Ga0131853_10015389_pt1 | contig 13984 bp, 12 predicted proteins | sample TergutLab28metaG_FD_92764 | JGI IMG/M metagenome (GOLD analysis project Ga0131853, IMG submission 92764) | Labiotermes labralis P1 segment gut microbial communities from Petit-Saut dam, French Guiana - Lab288 P1 (version 2) (version 2) | ecosystem: Host-associated > Arthropoda: Insects >... | reverse complement strand
CCTACACACCCCCCTCTCCTCACCCATACGCGCCACATGCCCAACCCATCTCATTCTTCCCTATTTTATCACCCGCACAATATTGGGCGAGGAGTACAAATCATTTATCTATACATATATGGGTACGAAAAGTGGGTTATTAGGGTTTATTGTAGTTAATAAAACTTATTCACATTTCTTGTAGTTTTATGTGTATGTGACGCTTTTCGATGGCTGTTTTGGACCGAAATAAATAGTACGAGGCTTATTCAGACGGTAAGTACCGTTTCGCTTTAAAAAAAATCGACTAAGGTTTCGTATAAAATTTTATTGTTATCAGATTCTACATTCTTCAAACTGTTTTTCCACATATTCGCCGCCATTATTGAGGCACTTATCGTAGCGGGGCACAAGTTTATGTATACCCTCCTCATAGAATGCGGCCGCCTGCGATGTTAGCCACTACTGACAGTGTCATAGAACAGAGTCCTTGAAATCTGAGGAAAGTGCAGGGACAGATCAGAAATTGTGAAACGTCTGTCGTCACGCACTCTTTCGTTGACATTACGCACCAAATCATAGTTCACCAAAGATGGACGCCCACTTTGCGCCTCATCGTGTACGTTCTCTCGTCCTTCATTGAACATCCGAACCCATTTCCTAACCATGCCATCACTCATCGCATTTTCACCATACACTTGACAGATCTGGTGATGAATCTCACTTGGTAGCACATTCCTAGCGTTCAAAAAACGAATTACAGACCGTATTTCACAGTCGGCACCCCCTTCAATTGTCTTAAACATGTTTAACGCACAGGAACAAACATAAACATAACACGAATTTCACGAAATGGCGTCTGTGGTTTCTCAGTTGATAGAGGAAGTCACTGCACATGCGCAGAGTGACAGTCTCGAGGATGCGCGAGAGATATGCGCAGACGGTACTTACATTCCAAATAACCTACATATGTTTTTAAACACTAATGTTGTTTTACAATGAAGTTTTGTTTGTGGCTCAATTGATAAAGGTGTATCAGTAGTTTCATCCAAATTGCGAATGATATTTCGTTTCCTAGGAGAATCCTGTAAAACAAATTTTGTAGGCAAGATGCAGAACTTTTAAATGTTAAATCAGATGCTACTAAGTTTCTGTTGGGCTTTACATCACTAAGCATTACAGAGTTATGTATCCATTCGCTCAAGGGTTATGCAGCGTGCTGGTTGAATATGATTCAGTGTATCATAATATGAATACCTACAATAATTTTTCTCGTAAAAATTTATGTCACTGAATTCAAACTTTCACTGCGATCTATAAACTGTCTCCTGGTCACAGTAAAGACCGAAAATTGCTAACTGAAAACCACTAGACGTAATACATTATTATATACTTGTATTCAGAAAGTATTTAGCAGGGACACGCGGTGACGTAATTTCGTTGAGGCACAGCACTACAAGCCGTAAAGTCGAGGGTTCGATTCCCTATGGAGTCACTGCAAGTTTTTATTGACATCTTCCTTCCGGTCTAAGGCACTAAGGTCCTGGGGTCGATTCAGCCTCTAACAGAAATACGTATTTCTTGGGGGTAAAGGCGGCTGGTGTTTGGAGCTGACAACATTTCCACCTTCTTGTGCCGATTGTCTTGAAATCTGGGAAATGCTGGAAACCTGAGGGCCTGTACAGGGAATTCTTTATTTTGTATCTTGTATTTGCTGTTAATAACATCATCTCACCGCAGTTAGTTTAGCATGCTCGACTTACCGCCATCAACAACGATGCTTTTAACTTCTTGCATTGGCAAGTCAAAGAGCAGCGTCACCAGGACAGACACTAAGAGCACAGCCAGCAGTTCAGCCGTGTCAACCTTCAGCAAGAAATATAAGTTGTCTCAGGTCCATACAGAAGAAGTTTTCAGCATGTTTAATTAATTTTGTTCACAAGTTGAAGGAGCTGTTTTGTCATTGTTTTATGATTACTGATAGGGGCAGATTAAAATATATTTATATTTTCTGAAGGGACTAAATACAACAGATACATAAAGTAAGAGTGACATAAGAACAAACAAGTGTCAAGCATGCTATATCCTCATTGTGGGAAGAATTTAGATTTTAATCCTAGCAGTAGAAGTAGTAATAGTAGTAGTAGTAGTAGTAGTAATGGTAGTAGTAGTAATAGTAGTAGTGGTAATAATAATAATAGATATATGTTAATAGACGTTGCAATCTCAGGAGAGAGAAATGTGATTAAAAAAGAAGCCGAGAAGATTCTAAAATATAAAGACCTTACAATAGAAATACAGCGCATGTGGAATGTAAACACAAAGGTGAAACCAGTAGTAATAGGGGCGACTGGGGCTATTTCAAAGTCATTTAGAAAGTACGTGAGCAACATACCGGGAAAACATGAAGTCAAGGAACTACAGATAACAGCCATATTGGGCACTGCACACATATTTCGGAAAGTGCTAATGTAAAAGTACAATAGATTCAACACTGAAACTAACGATATGAGCACCATGAATAGTAACAACAGAATAGCTGTAACACTGTATTCCCTAGGGACATAGTTTGTCTCAGGAATATAAGTATAAATACCCTGCATAAAGGAGATGATGATGATAATGATAATAATAATAATAGTAAAAGTAGTAATGTTAATAAAAATCCAACCAGATGTAACAGCATACAGATATTTATTTACTACATGTTTCGGGTGTCACAGCACCCATCATCAGGAGTATTTTTATTAAAAATGAGTTACGATGCACGGAACCGTGAGCTTGAAATTTAAAAAAAGTAATAGTAGTAGTAATGGCAGTAGTAGTAATAGTAGTAGTAGTAGTAATGACAGTAGTAGTGGTGGTAGTAGTAGTAGTAGTAGTAGTAGTAATGACAGAAGTAGTAACAGTATTAGTTAGTAATAATAACAGCAGTAGTAGTAGTAGTAGCAGTCGTTGTAATTGAAGTAGTAGTAGTTGTAGTAGTAGTAACTGTAGCAGCAGCAATAACGGTAGTAGTTAGATTAGAGACCCATTTACCGAGGTAGTTACCAGCATCAGTGTAAAGACTGTTTGAACCCAGTTCAGCGTATTTTACCATAAGGTGAGTGTGATTTTGTGTAGTGTAGATAAGATTGGTAATATAAGGTATCATCTAGTGTTTGGCTACCAGCGGCGCTGAAGAAATGATCTCGTATAGGACGATTAGACCGCAAGACTTCGAATGGTGATATCGTTAACCTTTAGACGCCTAATGTCAACTATAGTGTACGTACCGCACCGCTAACCTCTAAAGTTGCATTTTATATATTTATTCAACAAATATATGTACTGAATATTTTAAACATGATATATATTCTCCGTTTTTTTCCTCTTAAAAATGCAGTTTGTTTCATAATTCTAACGTATTTGGTTCCTGTATTATTCACATTTTATATACAGGGTGTGCTAAAATTAAAAAAAATAATTCCGGCGCCAAAAGTTTAATATGGTAAAAATTCAAACAACTCTACGGTTTTGGACTTGATACAGAATGTTGCGCATCTTTGTTTTTACATTCCACATGCTCTGTATTCCTATTGTAAGGTCTTTATATTTTAGAATCTTCTCGGCTTCTTTTTTAATCACATTTATGTCTTCTGAGATTGCAACGTCTATTAACATACATGTTCCCTTTTCATGATCACGGTTTATTATGTCTGGTTTGTTGTTGGGGATAGTTCTGTCAGTTTTTACTTGTTGATTCCACAATATGGTTACCTTGCCTCCTTGACTTGTTTCTATTATTATTATTATTGTAATCATCATCATGATCATCATTTTTTTAAAAAAAACTTACACTTCTCAACAAGCTGAATTGTTCCGAGGCTCTAATGCTGCCAACATTGTAGAAAAACACAGCAAACTGTGTAAGGTACACAGCGTATGATATTCGGCTGAGTATCACAAGGGACTTACAGCAGAGGAACCTACTCAAAGCACCTGCAGACAGGGAGAGTAAAATAAATTAACATTAACCAACCTTTAAATAACGAATGGTTAAAATTTGGGTTTAGGTTCGAAAACTGTGTCTGAGAAGGTATATTTTCTTTCCTTATTTAATTTTTTCGTGTTTCGGGTTTTACATCGGCAGTTACGAGTGCAATTTTAAGTGATTTGCCTCAGTACATATCCATAAAAGTTCGCCATATTGGCCAACAAACAGGTTTTCTGCAATTAAAACTTAATGTCCTGGAATCAAAGTAACATTTCACAGTATAATGTCTGGACCACTCCGGCAACTACTTAATAAAATGTGTGATATAAGCAGCAGCAGGATACAAGCCAAAATAGCAATTATTTTTCTTCATGAGCTATTGTCTCTCAACCACCACATCACAACATGACGGACATTATAATATAACATATCATTTAGGCGCGTTAGTACATAAATTATTGGAGTGGAAAAGCCATAAATGATACATATCCTGAGTGTGCGTGTGTAACCTTAGATATCCAGCATGCAACGCTCATGCGCCCTATGTCATCTGTGGTCTATCCGGCTTTACCACTTTTTTCCACATGTCTCAAACAGGGCAGGATCTTCGAAAAACAACATTGCTCATAAAATACGTGTTTAGATTGTTCCCTAAAATTTCTATCTGAAACATTTTTAATTCTAAGAAGAATTCAGAAAAAACTTGTCTTTAAAATTACGTAGGTCTTCCTGCAAAGTGTGGGCCCGGTAGCTCAGTCGTTATAGCGACTGACTACGGGCTGGACGGTCCGGGATCGAATTCTGGTGAGAACGATATTATATTACTGTGTGGGCCGGGTAGGTCAGTCGGTATAGCGACTGAGCTACGGGTTGGACGGTCGGGGATCGAATCCCGGTAGGGACGAGATTTTCCGCCCGTCCGGACCAGCCCTGGAGCCCACCCAGCCTCCCGTAAAATGGGTACCGGATCTTTCCCAGGGGTAAAGTGCAGCAGGGGCGTGCTGCTGACCACTCACCTCCTTCTAGTACCGCGGTCATTGAAGAGTAGAGCTATACCTCTACCCACCCTCTGAGCCACACCAGACCTGTAACGGGATAATTTTACCTTACCTTCCTGCAAAGTACCTGCTGTTCTTCTCAGGTAATAAAAAAAACTTGAATATCCTCGAAGTATTTTAGAAGAATACTCAAATGTCACATTTCGTAAAAATCCGTTCATCGGAAGCAGAATTGTTCAATGTGGATGGTCAGCCAGGAGGACTGTCAGCCGTGAGGAAGCTGATAGTCGTCTTTCGCAATTTTGTCAACCCGCCAAAAAATAGAGGCGTTCTTTTGCCGAAAGAGGATCGAAGGAAACTGCACCAAGCCGACAGACTGGTTAGTCGGTTTCAAGCGAAGGAGCTTTCCACGGTCTCAGCCAAACCCTCTCGCCTGTATGACAAAGAATCGTATCTCTATTACGAACAAAATTAGGTAATGTTTTTAGAGAATTAATCACTTTTGAGTCGTAGAATAATTCAAAACACCCTGTGAGCATAATTTAGAGGGATGAATGCTGAATTAGATGGTGCATATAGCAACCGATGTGCTTTAAAAAGATGTGTCGGCTTTGGGATAAAATATGTGTAAGTCTGTGGGGCCCCATCATTCAAAATTGTTTTTAAATACGTAGTTATAATTTAATATTTTTTCCACTTTTAATTTCATTAGAATTTTTACTTTTTTAATTATAAGGGAGAAATTGAAGGCGTATGTGGCACGCATGGGACAAGAAACAAATATGTACGGAATTTTGGAGGGGTAACCTGAAGGAAAGAGTCTGCTTGGAATATCTAGGTGTAGATGGGAGGATAATATTAACTGGGTCTTAGGGGGATTGGATAGGAGTGCCTAGACTTGATTCACCTTCTTCAGGGCGGGGAGGAGTGGCTAGCTGTCGTGAAGACGGGCAAGAACTTTCGGGTTTTGTAAATAAGGGGAATTACGTCTTTAGGTAAGAGAATTTTTGTTCCTAAAGAAGGGTTCTGCTCCAAGAATTTGGCAAATTACGAGTGTAATTTAATTTATTATTGTTTAAACTTTACTCAAATTCAAACCAAATACCACAATTAAGTGTTTGGTTCGTTATGTTGCTTGTACACTTTACTGATCCTGACAAGATAAAAGGTAAAGGTAAAGGTAAAGCAGTCCCATTACAGGCCTGGAGTGGCCCAGAGGGTACCAGGAAGTTAATTTCCCAGATTTCGTGACAACGGCACAGGATGGTGGTAGGTTGTCAGCCTTACGCACGGGCCGCCTTTACCCCCAGGAAATACCCCTGGTACTCATTTCTGTTAGAGGCTGAGTCGACCCCAGGGCCATAGTGCGATCGGAAAGATTTTATGTCACTGAAAAATTCACTGACACCAGCTTGGATCGAACAAGCGACCTAACGATTTGTAGCACAGCACCTTAACCACTGTGCTACCGCGGTCCCGATCCTGCCAAGGAAATATCAGTATTCCCGGGCACAAAATGGGCACATAAAAGAAAATAACTGTTTTGCATTCTGGTTAAGAAATGTCTTTCATGCTTACCGCCATTTCCCGTGAAACAAGCCCATATGAGCCAGCCAAGGGCTAAAGACCAGGTAATGGGCGAAAAAGCTGCATAAATTGATGCGTTGTGCACATCATACTGATAGCGCCTTAGTCCCAGATCGGATGGTAAAAACACGGAAAGATAGGCGAAGTAGATAGCCAACAGCCAGCCTGCCCACACAGCCGCCTGAAAATTAGCATCAGACCTGGTGGAACAACCTGGATTTTTTTACGCAGGCGGAAAATGTGTGTACGGAATTGCTCAAGAAAGGAGTTACTTGGTTTCTGGACTTCTCACATCATGTAGTGTTTCAGAACAATAAAACCTTTTCGGAGACCAGATCAACATGCTGCTTCCTGCACAATTTACAACTGTATTACTTCCATAAAGTCACTGTCACTTTACTAAACGACTTCCAAAGAAAGCGTAATCTGGCCTTTCGATCCTCCTGTCACATGATTATAGACGCTACAGGTACATTAAGAATGTGGCGCCCTTTGTTCAATATCCTGCATTATAACTTCAGAACGATTCCGCGTATTTTCAGACTGCAGCCCCGAAGTAGGCGAGAAATGCGCATTTCTGGAGTTTCCCAGAATAGGGCTCATCTCTTCTGAGTGACTCTGAATAAGTACACATGTCTGCGTGGCTCTCGTGCTATCCCACGCTCACTTCCGTAATTCGTTACTTACTAACTTACTTGCTTACTTGCATACTCCAAGGAACAAATTCCTTCTTGAGAAGCTAACCGTTTCTCAGCTAGTCAAGAAATTCCTTGCATTTTATGGAACCCGAAGGCTCATTACCTCATTTACAAGTGCCTTCCACTATCTCTATCCTGAGCCAGATCAATCCAGTCCACGCCTCCCTATCCCACATCCTGAAGATCCGTCTTTATATTATCCGTTATTCCAGGCTCGCAGGCCATAAAATTAGGGACTTTATGAAAATAATAATAATAATAATAATAATGTACGAGTAAGATTTCTGGTCAAAACATCAGGGACTTTATGAATTGAATCATGCGATGAACTTCCCTAATAATGATGGTAGCAATTTAGTCTTAAACGTTGGTAACTTTCTAACAAACTACCTGACGTCAAGTCTCAGGAGAATAAAATTTGCAGACTTCCTTGCGAGGATTCCTAACCTCACAGCGCTAACATATCCACTTATCACGGAAACGTGTATTTATACACTTCTAGTGAGGTAACATGCTTGAAATAGGCCTACTTACCTTTGAAATATGAACGTTTTTGCCAGTGTTATGCAGAATGTGACCCAGACCAACCCCCAGGAGGTAAGGAGTTGCTCTGTGTAGTGACAGACTGTAGGTGAGGTTCGCAGTCTTGTACAGCTGCCGCACACTGCCAACAAAGAGTGATCTAACGTTTACCGGCTAATGTATTGTGACGTCTTGCTGTCTGATAGAAAACTACCGACGTTTCGAATGTAACTTCTGCCTCCATCTCCAAGATACAACTGAAGGTAAATTTACGCAGGAATACACGTTGCTTAGCAGCTAAAAATATTCCTTCTCACTGCCTTGAGAAACTCTAATATAGGAAAATGTATTTTATCATTTAAATTTTACTTCTTTAATGACGATTTTCATGACTTATAGTTAGTGTGTAATGGTAGAATAATTAGTGAAAAATTGATATGAAATACTGTCCAACAGAATTTTCCTTTCCCAATTTTAGGTACTGTTGCAGAATTTGGATTGAACAAATGAATAAAATCAGGAAAAAATTTTGTAAGCTTTGCTGGACTCAAGATTAATATTTGAAATTGTGTCATACTAAATGAAACACAAAAGTTCTGATCATTGCACAGAAATGTTACGGGGAGTTTAAGAGAAATGTGGTGCAGGGTCAAAGACGTGGTTAATTTAAAATTTGAATATTGGCGGTGACCATATATTGCTTGCTTTAAAGGCAAATTACTGAATAATTTATCTCAGTAATTAACCAACTTGATGTACATAATTTTTCGTTTACAATACGTTTATTTCATGCCTCTACATGTTTCGAGCACATGTGCTTATCATCAGAAGGTCAAAATTGCATTACACAGCCTCTGGTATCATCACACCTATAGGTGTGATTATACCGGGTGGTGCGGTGCCGACTGACACATTTCAAATGGTCATAGGTAATATATGGAAACAGGAAAAAATAAGCGAAACCGTCAATAAATACGCCTAAGTATGCTATTTATTACCCGCAGATTACAAGCTTATTTTCTGAACATCAGGCAGATGGCCTCCGTTTACATCAATGCATTGTTGCAAACGTGTCTGGAAGTTGCCGTACACGCGCCTCCGTAGGTCCGCATCAATAGTCGTAACTTCGTCAACAATGGCTTGTTTGAGTTCTTGAATAGTCATGATACGTCTCCGGAACACATGGTCTTTCAGGAACCCTCACAGGAAAAAATCTGGTACATTGAGGTCGGGCGACGGAGCAGGCCAAACGATGTCGCCGAAACTACGAACACAGGTAACACGTTGTTGCACGTTCCAACGCTCCATTGTGACTGACCATATGAAATGGCGTCCTCTCCTCTACCGTTCCTCCCGCCAACCACGACAAGCTATCGCGCCGGCGCGATATTCAAATTTGAAATTTTTCAGTCAGCTCGGCGCCACCCTGTACCAGAGGCTGTTTAATGCAATTTTGACCTCCTGATGATGAGAACATGTGCTCGAAACATGTAGAGGCATGAAATAAACTTATTGTAAAACAAAAATTTTGTGCATCAAGTTGGCTAATTACTGAGATAAATATACTGAAATGCACGGTCAGCAAAACGTTAAAATACTCAATAATGTACATTTAAGCTATGATATTTATTTGTAGATATTTCCCCCCAGAATTAAAAGCGATTTTGTTTACAGGCTTAACTTAACTGACACTTTGAGTATGTTAGAATATCTTACGTCATGCCATGGTAGATGACAAGTGACAGGCGATTGCGGAGCGTAGCTATGTAGCGTAGGAATGCAGAGAGGGCGTGAAGGCACAATAAGACAATCACTCCACCCACCCGCCACCGCCACAGAAGGGTGACCAGTAATGGTGACAAGATTGATAGCTGCATGTCCAGGGCCAACTGATGAGTGTGTGTTGCACACTGCAACAGGGCGACAATGGAGTGGAGTTAAACCTCCAGTACTGCGTGGAGATAAATGGTCAGCTTCGTATTCGAATTCCATTAATACTCGACAGAGTTCCTGTGGTGGAAATGGGTCTGGGTGGGCTCCAGAACAGGTAAGCAAAGGGGCAGGATGGGAAGTATCTCCCTGTGAGACTCCAAGCTGTTCAGGAGGCTTATTTTGGTGCCCTGAATTATGAAGACATGTGGCCTCTAGGGGTTAGGGAATAATTTCCTTCGAAAGGTTGGTGGTTTTGTTCAACACGATACAAAGTCTCAGAGCCCTGCACTATAAGAGATATTAATATTCACAACCTTAAGAAAAGTGTAATGATTTTTGCACATTCTTATGAAGGAATCATCAATGACACTTTTCCCAGATAACTAACAAATAAAAGAATATATTTAGTGTGGAGATGTCCCTAATATCGCTATTTAAAAAACAGAAAAAATTTCCCTTTACACACCATGCTGACACATGGGCAGAGTAAATTTATTTGAACCTCTGCGTTAGAGGGAACAGAGGGGTTAACTTGACGCTCTGGCCATCTTACCCCGTGGGAATTGCACCCCCTACATTATCCATCCAGTCAGAGGGTGCGTAAGTTTCAGCGCCAAACTAAATCTTTCGGAGACAAGGAATCTTGTCCCTTCCGAAATACTGTCACGATTCTGCCTTTGTCCTATCCGTAGGCTACTCACTACACCAGCTGAGCTATTCCTGCTTCGTTTCTATAATTCTACAAACAGTTTGTAAATATATCTTATATTAGGCTACATTTGCAAATCAATAACACAATTTGAAACAGAAAATCGATAAATATTTCCCACAGATAACTTTTGTTGCAGGTACAGCTTACCATCTGCTCAAAAGGGAAGAAGTTCTGTATATAGAGAAGGTTTTTCCAAAGGTTCTTCTTGCAGATGTCCGCATTCTTCCTTACTGTCATATTCCACTGTGGTCCACTCCCCAAATGCTCCATTACGTAAGCATAGAATAGAAGTACTGCCAATAGGGCAGGCGTCAGTCTGTTTGGGACACCATAGAAAACATTTGAATAGAAGGTTTTGAGTTCAGTTTATAAGACAGGATATTAGAAATACTTACAATTTTTAATGTCCACATTTATTTAAATATTTCAATATTTCTTTCCACACTTTTTAAATTAATTTATTTCGTATTGGTCTTGTTGTGTGGTTTATAAAATGGTAAAGGTAAAGGTAAAGTGATCCCGTTACAGGCCCGGTGTGGTCGAGAGGGTGGGTAGAGGTATAGCTCTACTTTTCCATGACCGCGGCACTAGAAGGGGGTGAGTGGTCAGCAGCATGCCCCGACCGCACTTTACCCCCGGGGAAAGACCCGGTACCCATTTTTACAGGAGGCTTGGTGGGCCCCAGGGCCGGTCTGGACGGACGGAAAATCTCGTCTCCACCGGGATTCGATCCCGGACCGTCCAGGCCGTAGTCAGTCACTATACCGGCCGAGCTACCGGGCCCACAAAATATAAAATGTAGAGTATAAAAATTAGCCTACTTGTAAAATTACAATACGACAGAATAATAAAGGAAGAACTAGACGTAGATGGAAGGAACAATTTTTAATAGTTCTATATCTTGGAAAGAGCTTCTAGCACAGTTTTTGGTGCATGAATAAGAACAGGAATAAGAGAAAGGAAATAAGAATGGCGTGAGAGGGATGAGGGATCCAAATGAAAGCAATTTTAGGGAATAAACACGTGGTTTCAGAATATATGAAATGAAATATGAGCCTCGCTTCTGTCTAAATATATTGTAACACTGCCGGGGAAGGTAATCATGTCCCGGGCGAAGAAACTAATCGTGTTTCAGTCTGTAAAAAATGCATTGGTCTAAAAAGAAAGCGTTAGGGAAGCACATGGGAGTTCTGCGTACAGATTAATATAGCGTGGATATAAGAACGCACCTAATAAACCTTGCCATATACTTCTTGATCCAGTCAATGTGCTTCTTACGTTCGATCTCCTTACTCATGTTGAATGAAACCAGAACGCCGCTCAGCATCAGAAAGGAGTCGGTGTAGACCAGGGAGGTCCGCAACATTGTCGTCCAGCTGTCATTGGAAACCTGTATTAAAGCGATCAGAAAATCTTAGCCTGTTTGATTTTCTAAAGCACGTTACAATACCATCCAGCTGAAGGTTAAAATCGCGTGCAGTTTACAGACATGTGGTATTTCTGTGTTTTGTATCATTCACACAAGGTGCTCAGGACAGCGTAATCGGTATAGCGACTCGCTAAGAGCTGGAACGTTTGGGGTTCGAAAACCGATGTGGAGGAAATTTTCTGCAACCGTCCCGACCGACCTGGAGGACCAATTTTTTTCTGTGTAATGGGTACCGGGGCCCTTCTGGCGGGTAAAGCGACCTGGGCGTGGTGTTGACCACCCGCACCTATCTAGCATGCGGAGGCTCAGTTGGTTGAAGCGTTGCGCTACATGCTGAAAGGTCACGTGTTTGATTTCCAATGGAGTCACTGGAATTTTTCATCGACATATTCCTTCCGGCATCGCTATGACCCTGGGGTCGACTTAGTCTCTAACAGAAACGAATAAAAAGGGAAAGTAAAGTGTTCCCGTTACAGGCCCGGTGTGGCCCAGAGGATGGGTAGAGGTATTGCTCTACTCTTCCATGACCGCGACACTACAAGGGGGTGAGTGGTCATCTGCACGCCCCGGCCGCATCTTACCCACAGGAAAGACACGGTACCCATTTTACAGGAGGCTGGGTGGGCCCCAGGGCCGGTCTGGACGGGTGGAAAATCTCATCCCCACCGGAATTCGATCCCGGACCGTCCAGCCCGTAGTCAATCGCTATACCGACTGAGCTACCCGGTCCACAACAGAAACGAATACCAGGAGTATTTCCTGGGAGGTAAAGGCGGCCGGTTCTGAACTAACTACTTTCACGCGCTGATTGTCGTAAAATGTGAGAGCCTCAACCTATTGGAATCCTCAGTGCCTTTCCAGAACTGTACAGGGATTGCTTTACCTTTACCGTCGGAAATAACACACTGCACCTACTTGAGTGGGAGACTGGGCCGGCCACATAGGCGGTCCGGACGCAACGAAAAGTATCCCTTCCCACTTTTCAGCTCGTGACACAGTAGCTATATTAAGTGAATTATTCTGGCCCATTTAATATAGAGATACCTCGGTTAACGCCACTCGGTTAGAATAAGGGCTGAATGCAAGTGTGATCACTTTGTGGGCGACATAGAGGGCTGCGGTGCAGAGCGCCCTCACCCCGTAGACACAGTGAATGTCGCCTTCCGCTGGAAGGTCTGCTAGAAGATCCCGTATGTTCTTGCGCAGAGAGAAAGCCATGAGCAATCTCTCCAAGTCACCTGTGGACAACAGTTTCAGTCATCTGCCTGAGTTACAGCAGTAAATCTACACGCTAATCGGGAAACAGGTCAGCGTAGAGCGGAGTGACACAACGAGGGCGCAGACAACCTGGACATTGCATCGACATAACCTCACTTAATCGGTTTCGAAAATAACAGGCAGGTGTAACCAGACAAATTCCTCTCTAAACTGCTGCTGCTTGCCAAGTGGAGGTAATGAATTGTGGCGCGAAAAGAAATAGACGCAGATCGCTAGAGCACTGTGTCTGCCCTGTCATAAGCCTTGAACTGTGGCCCTTCGTATAGGAAGACATAGACACAGGTCTCCTGTCCTGTGACAAGTCACCTGCGTTATCCGTGACTCTGTGCCTAGCCTAACAAACGACTAACCTGCCAGAATATTAAACGCTAGTGCTGGTGTTGGAATTTTTCAATTTGCCTTCGCAGACTAGCCCCATAGTACCGAGCGATTTATAGTCGATAGGGCACATGTTGAGTGGAGGATAGCTTTTTGTGAATGAATAGGCTAACCTAGTTTGGCTGAGTGATAATGAGTGATATTGACCAGCGAACTGGCTGACCGTATACTCAAATAAGTAGCTAAACGTAGATGAATTAATGTTTCGAATGTGCGAGTCAGTCACCTAGAGTACCAAGAAATGCGCCCTTCTGATGGAGACAGAAATTCTATAACCTCCTTCGTACGTGTCTACTATATTCGTCTCACTTCATTCACATGAATTCGCTCCACACTGTCACGCCGTTTTTAGTAGTTTATTTTGTAGCGGTGTATCTATATCTATATCTATATCTATATCTATATCTATATCTATATCTATATCTATATCTATATCTATATCTATATCTATATCTATATCTATATCTATATCTATATCTATATCTATATCTATAT
>Ga0131853_10015388_pt1 | contig 13985 bp, 12 predicted proteins | sample TergutLab28metaG_FD_92764 | JGI IMG/M metagenome (GOLD analysis project Ga0131853, IMG submission 92764) | Labiotermes labralis P1 segment gut microbial communities from Petit-Saut dam, French Guiana - Lab288 P1 (version 2) (version 2) | ecosystem: Host-associated > Arthropoda: Insects >... | reverse complement strand
TTCCCCTCCATTTTCTTTTTATTTTAAAATGTTTCCAAAATATAGTTTTTTTTTTTTTTTTTTTTTTTTCCCCCCTTAATTTAAACTTCCCTTTTTTCCCCCCCCCCCCCCCCAGATTTGCCACTTAATTCATTGAAGTTTTATCAATCTGACAAAAATTATCACTTGCATACTTTATTTTGAAGAGTATAATACTGTGATAACTTAGAGAAATATCCTGATTCCATCCATTGTATTCCATCAGCACGTATGAGGGAATGTGTATGAATGACCTATAGTAACAATAATTTCTTATGAGAATTTATAAAATTGGCCATGACCGTTTAACACACATAATATTCAGCTTTTTCTTAAGTAAATACTTTTACTGTAATTAGTTGTACAACTGCATTATGTGGAAAGGCACACAGTCTTCCACCAGTTACACATTCTGTTGCAATATTTGAGAAAGTACACAGAAAAATTACAGCTGAAAGTGTAATTATTTTTGTGTTTTTCAGCCCTTTGTGAAATACAGCATGAGAAGGGATTTCATTTTAAGGTTACAGAAGGCACTGGCGTTAGGAAAAAGTTTTCCAATTCCTACACGAACTATGCACAAAAGTGAAGATTTATGTTCTATAAATGCTTGGGATGTGAAAATACTAACACCTTTGAGCTTGAACTGTACCTTGAGCATAATTTTAAATTTCATTTAAAACCTTGCAAATATTCTGTACTTATTTGAGGTCCTCATTGTGATGTTGAAGTAGATATAAAGTCTTCCTGGATGTTAAACTTAATGGTAAAAATATGCAGAGAATTTGATGGAGTGCATCCGCTTCAGAACATAAGTAACTATTGAACTGTCAACACATTGTAACATCCCAGAAGACTTGAATCATTCATTTCAAAGTCAAATGAAAATTAAAATCAGTTATTTCATTACTAATTTAATCATTAGTGTTTATTAAAACCATTTTTCTTTGCTTACGAGTAACAACATACAGTGAGGGTTGGTTTGATTTCTCAAAATTGAACATATCTCTCTGCTGCAGAATATTCTTATATGCCTCATCATGACTATATTTCAGGATTGAAAGTTTTATAAACACAGCAATTTTGTCCTTCCTATATAACGTAAAATTATTATCCCTTCACGGTCTCAAAAAAAACATGCAGTTCGTGGATTGTTTTATAATGTTTACAACAATTTATATAAGCCATTGAGAAACCCTGGTACAAGATCTTTGAGCACTTCTCAAATCTTGATTAGGTAAATCAGGAGTACTGCTTCCAGTTATGAAATGACTTGCTTAACAATGGGTATCAAGTTACTTGGAAGCCAGTATATCAACACATTTTATACAATAGTGGAAAAAATATGAAAGTGTGTGTTTAAATAGTAAGCTGTGATACATACATGTAAACCTGGCCTAATACTAGAAAGGATGATGATGGTGAGGATTAAGTGGACTCACAGAACATTACTAGATTGTAGGAGCATAAAGTCCAAGAATGTACAGTATTCCAGCTGCATAGCATTACTCCCACATAATCAGAACATGTACACTTTAATTTCTTTTGTAGATATTTCCCAGTTTGTAACAGACTTTTCAGTTTCTGTTTGCCAACCAACTGTATAATAGTAGCTGCATTCAAGGACAGCAGAGTCAAATAGTTTTTATTTATTTAAGTTTGTGTATACTGCATACCACTAGATTCAATCTATAAAAACAGCTGTAGGCTGCATGTGTTCAGATACACTGACTTCAAAATAAATGTATGCAATCTATGGGGCATTGTCCCAAAATATTTAATGACTCCTCGGGAGCATGTGCTTTATTAGAAAGTGTAAAAGTTCAAAGAAGTTTATAAAATACTCAGCACTTGTTATTAAATACACTAATTTTGATTGATATCGGTGATTGCAATTTGTTAAATATTTGTGAGAATTTTGTACAGAATTTCAGAGATTTACAAGGTTAAACAATTTCACGTACCATGTTTAATTCCATGTAATTAATTTGTAAGCATCATATCTCACTTCACATCCAACAAATACCCATATTTTCAAATCAATCCCTTCCTTTAAACATCTGACTAAACAGTTCTTCAGAACCCACTTTTCATACAACCTAAAGGTGTGTGACTCTCATCTCATGGTGATTTCAGGGAACAAATTAAATATTGAAACCTACAATGGAAATCGAAGTGCACGCTAGTGATCTAAATTAGCGAAAAATGCGCATGCACACACACACATACATACATATTCCATGTGTGTGTGTTGTGTATGTGTTTATATATATGTATATACATATACATACATATTCCTATATATATAAAGGAAAAACACTTGTTCCTGGTAAGTAACAGGAAAGTTGAGGTTTCCTTTCTAATGGGATGTGCCACTATATCACTGGCTAGTTGGCTCCGTACACTTTGAGAAATTGTCAGTAACCAGTTACCTAATGATGCAGTGTCACATCCCAGAAGAATGGAGACCTCAGCTGTATGGGTGGAAAAGCCTCAAAACACAAGCAAGAGAGTTTTTATTGTTTTTTCCCCTCTGTATATTACATAAATCCTGTCATGTTCCTTATCATAAAGTTTCTTCATCTTGCATTGGCCTGAGGTCTCATCAATGCCAAAAGAACCCATGCACAGAAAAAGATACCCCCAATAGAAGTTCAAGCATCATGCAGCAACAAAAAAGTACAAGGTTCTTTGTATCATACATTCTTTGAAAATATTAGTCCGTGTTTTTTTAGCATGCACCATTCACATTGTTGGCAAAATACGATCCACAGACCAGAATGTTAATAAAGATCAATTGTAATGAATATGTAAACTTGTTAAAGAACAAAGGCATGTAAATTTAGGTGGTATTTAACACTGATACAGATTTTAGTCTGCTGTCCACTTTCATATTCTGGCTATGATTAAGAAAGAAATATCTGCAGACAGGTGCATACCCAAATTTTTGACTGGAAGGAGAAGGGAGTGGGGGTTAACCCTGAGGTTAGATATAATTGTTCGATTGCAAAACCTGTGTTATAGAATCATGTCACAAATATGACTGTAGCATAACTCTGTTTGCACTACATGTTCCATGACTCGCCTAACTTAAATTACTAGGTTTAATCTTGTTTTTTATAATTTCATCTATGACTTAATAAGATTTTATTTTATTTTTCAAAATTCCAGTGTACTATTCAACAATTTCAGTGGCTGATTTTGGCCAAAGGGTAAATCACATAAAACAACTGATATCATCATGTCTATAAAATCTGTAGTCCCTTGAAATTTTGATTTGAGGGGTGGGGACTGCAGCCAGCAGTCCTCCTCCATGGGTGCACACTTGCCTGTAAATCATATTCTAAAGCCTTTTAAGTTTAAATAAGATACAATCAGTCTGTTTCTAAAGATAAAAATGTACAATTATTCCACAATTTTCAGGAGACATCCCCTTTGCATTCAATAATCAATAGAATATATATAACTGCACAGTCTGTAAAGTTATATATATTCTATTGATTGTTCCACAGTTTTGTTTTTTAATTTTGCTCTTTCCTATATCTGTTTTAATGTCTTGATATGATTCATAACTTAAGCACCTTGACAATTACAAACAGATGTATACAAACACCCTGCACAGAGTTTCATCCATTCCATTTTTTGAGCCATGCCACTGGTTTAGCGCCTCACCACTACATATTACAGTAATTGCTACACTTAATTTTTAAACCTTATAAATAGTCAGATAAATAAATACCCAGTATGTGCACATTTCATATGGGTTATCTGGCTTTCTTTGATGTTAGCTATGTAAAGAACATATTTCTCATACTTCCATTCTGCAAACACTTATACAACAGTACAGTTTCGTCTTCAAAAGTCAATTGTTATTTAACTGATAAAAAATTCAGAACTACATAACCTACAGTTTCACCATCATAAACCTGTCATTGGTTCATATCCTGAGACAGTTCATACCCTATTTTTCCAATGCCAACTTTACTATTATTCTTCTACCTATGTGTAAGTACCCTATGTGGCCACCCTTAAGATTATCCAACCAAAATTTTGTTTGCTTTTCTTGGTTCACCTTTGTTCCACATGTCTTGCTCATCTGATGCTTGGTTTAAATGTCTATGCCCAGTGTCACAATACTGCAGAAAAAAGATAACCATACAACACTGCTTCCACTTAGCTCTGATGCCTGATATATATTCACCTCAATATCATATGCTGAGCACACATTATGAAGGTCCTGGTTTCCCATTCATAACTTTTTGTGTTCATGGGATGAATTTCTTCAGAATAAGACAATTTACCATACATGTTCCCCTAACATTAAAGATATCTTATTATTCTTCTTCTTGGCATGGAAGGGAAGAGGGCACACCTGTGAAACAAGTTAATGAATCCACATCACGCTGTTCCTCTTGGTAAAGATGCTCACATGACAAGTATTATTCATTGCATCAACAGTGGATGTAAACTACCTGGTATCACATCACTTTTAATAAGGGTCAGTCTATGTATGTGTCACACTGATTTCACTTGTTTTGATGAAGTTTATTTTACTGTACTCTGTTTTCAATCACAGGTACGTTTTGTTTACATTACCCTCAATTTTGATTTTTTTAAATTGTTGAGTAATATTTATGTATATTCTATGACTAGTGACTATTCAATTACACTGCTGTGCAAACCTCAAACTTGCGTACGTGAATTTTTTTGGTTAGCTTATTCTATGTGCAAGTCACATACTTTATAGTCATCAATTGCCACACTTCTTTCCAAAGTCTCATGCAGTGACCTGAATTATCACTTTTTATAACTTTCAAAGTACATTTTATTAAAATCAGTGGTATCAAAGGAAGAATAAAATAACTATTCTTCAAAGGCACCTTACAATAACTGCAATCCTTTCAACTGTATGGACTAGTCACTCACTCGCTCACTGAATGCCAACTCACAACATTTCAGAGGTATTACAGTGGGATAACTATTGAATGCTCACAGAAGAATGTTAACAGGTCTAGCAAACTTGTGTCTCCAAATGTGCATTTCACTTAACAAAGTGGTAGTACATGAATACAAAAAGAAAAGTGATAATCCAATAAATGGAAAAGAAGTGAACTCTTCTTCCTGGTCCCAGTTCTACATTTAAGTGCTCATGTGGTTTATGGTTACAAGTAATACAACAAATCTGAAATGTTGAACTATTTGGATACAACATGCCATCAGATTGTACACCTAACTTACAAATGATTCATTAATATGAACACACTGTATAATATTTAAAATTTGACATACAGATTATAACACAGTGATGAATGTAAGTACTCAATATTTCAATGATGTGTGTGTGTGTGTGTGTGTACAATGAACATAAACAATCATCTGCTTTTTGATGCTTCTAGCTGCCAACTATTTCTGGTAGTCCAGTGAATGCCATCACCTCGTAATTTTAATTGTGCAAATGGGAAGAAAAATGCCAAAATCCAGTTTTCTCCTATCACATCCTTGAAGTTCTGTTTCCAACCAAAATCATAATCTCTTATTTTATGGTTCTTTTCATATGTAGTTGTTCCATGCCATATTAAGTTTACATGAATAATCAGTAAAGCCACCATAAAAAGCATACCCATTACGGTAATCAAGAACAGCACTAAATACAACTGAGTTTCTGAAATGTCAATACCAAATGCCACCATAGCCAGGGGAAACATTATTTTCAGCAGTGTCATAGGCGCTTCAAAACTAATTCTGTCCCACATAAAATAAACATTGAAATATGTGGCATACAGTGTTGCTATCAGCAAGTGAATTATGAATGCTAAAAAGAATCTGTAATTATAATGTCCAATACAGCACCCAGTAAACATACAATGATGATCTCGCCTAATAATACACGCATTACATGTATCACAGTGCCACGATCGAGGTGGTGAAACTGATTCACAAACAGAGCAGAAATGCCAATGAGGTTGTAAAGTCGACTGCAATAAGAGCCCTTTGACACTCGTGTCTGTGCAGATGATGGCCACGAAGTTGCTTGTTATGTTACACATAAGAAATGTGCCGCAAACGGAGTGAACTGTGTACCATAACGACCATACTGGATAAAACGTTGGAAGAACAACATACAGTTCAAAGCAGTATATTGTTGGTATTATGAAAATTACAAAAATAAAAGTAAGAAATTCGGTCGCTACTCTTGGAAGAATTCTCCGAACCGCTTTCATTCTGAACGCCATTTTTTAACATTCAGAACTGATACTTACACCATCGGCTTAATACAACTGATATCTTATCTCTGAGAAGGGCGGTGTGTTTCAAAACGAAAACTTTCCGCCTTTTTCGAACGATAAGATTTCCGACTGCAAATAACTGACAGTACGAACATCCATTCGCTAGAGGGAGTTGATTTACGTACATTTACTTCGGTGAAAGGCTTACATCTCAAAAATCTTACCCACTGTAATCCATGCCAATACCGGTGTACGTAGGTAATCCGTGGTCGACATACATTGCTCCACTTTCACCGATCTAATACGTGGAGCATATCAGAGCACAGAATTTCTCAACTCTGATCCATGGTTCTTAATGAATGACGTAAGGGAATTATGTGCTGTTGGTCGTCATGGCTCAAGTCGGAGCAATTGCATTAGTTCGCGGTGACTTTTCGTTGAACATTTATTCTATAATGTGTAAGTGGGAGGCTGTAAATGATTGCAATAATGTACTGATGTTTGGGTGTAGGTTGTTATAGATGACATGTGTTTGGAATATTTAGACCGAAATGTAACAGGGATAGTAACTGAAACCTATTAATGGGTATCAGACAGAGCCTTGAAAAATATATCGGTTTGTGAGAAGGACGTACTGAAAATGTGAGTATTAAGAACCTCATAGCCTATTGTTGGTGGATATGCACAGCGCTGATGCAAATACCAAACTGGTAGCGAGATTGGAGGTTCTCAAGCGGTGTTTAGTCCAGTCTTCTGAACTATGATGCCGTGTAGAGCGCTATGAAGGTGGCAGCGTTTCTGAGCTAGCTGCTTCCATCTTCAAGGTAGTTCAGGAACAGTATACTGAAGATGGAAGTGGCAAATTCCGAAACCTGGTACCTGTGTGGTGTAAAGCGTTAGGTCTATGAAGAATGCCTGTGCAGTAGGAAGGTGGGCTTTGTGAGTGTTATTTGTAACTTAATCTTTGTAGCATGTTTGGTTGTGCATTCCTTATTCATTTTGTATTCATAAAAAACACTTAATCTGTGAATTATGTGCACAAAAAGCTATATGGACGAGCGTGAATAACCTTGGTAGCCAGTTTTACCTTTAAAACCAGTACTATAGTATTTGTAATTAATAAACTCTTTAGTAGTAGAACTTGAAGATTCTGCACTACTTAAACCAAAGTGTGTCAATCTTGCAGTCTTGATCCATTTTTCCATCCTCTCTTTCTCAATACAAAGTGTGTGAATGTTGTCCTTATATCTCATGGATCCTCCACGTGGGTGTTAACCAAGGGGTTTGCCCATGAAAATCATTAATTGTATACTGTCTGAAGCAGCAAAACTCATCAGAACTACCTTGATTTTATTACCCTAATTATATCAGACTTGCTTATGTTACAGAGATTTTGGTATTTAATATTCTGTTCTGCCTTCTGCTCGTTACTCTGACAGGTCCATTTTTTTCCTGAACACATTTTTATTCAGTATTTGCAATTTGTATTCTCTTATTAAAGTTCAAAACCATGTTTCACAACTGTACACAACTTAATGTACTATATTTGAACCCAAGATTGTATATGTGGTACCATTATGTTGTAACATGACATGACACCAGTGATACTTTAGCATTGTGATGTATGTTGTGGCAGTGTGAAATAAATGTACATCAAATTGATTCATTGTGTTAAAAAGCAAGTTGGTAATAATAACCCATTGTGATTTTTTTTATGTTTGTTAAAATTTGACATTTGTTGCCAAATGTACCATGGAGCATTTCTACAGTTGGTCCAATTCAAAGTATTGTATACAAAAAGGAGGGAATCCTTCATTGATAATGTAAATAAAAATTAATGTGCATTGGAAGACATAAGTCTTCTGAAATACAATGCCATGTTGTTGGATGAATGATTCCTAATGTTTTGAAGGGTCATGGTGCCTTCACCTTCAGGGTCAAGAATTTTTCTAGGACTGTTAAACACTGAGGATGAAGGTACAGCAATCCTTCGAAGCGTCAGGAACAGCTGGCCTGAGGACACATTGTCATATCGCAGAAGACTTGAGTCTACAGTGCCACCACTATGAGAACCTCAAATCTTTTAATGTGCATTAGCAATCTAACTCACACAAACACAAACACTATACATTCATTTATTATTATTTCCTATGACATGTTCCAGTTGTTAGTTTGACCAACATGAGGCAGAGGGTACAAGTACACAAAGGAAAAGTGTGCTATAAGGGAGGTCTCTCTTATAGCACACTTTTACTGTGTGTGTTTGTATCCTATAGCTGATGATGGTCAAATGAATGACTGAAACATATAATAGAAAATAATAATAAATGAATGTGTAGTGTTTGGGTGTTGCATTAGTGTGGATTGGTTTGTGAATGATTAACTAGTACAATGGGATGATGTTACCCAAACTTGTAATGTGCATTTGTTGTATAGTGAAATGTCTGGAATGGTTGGAGAAGAACAACGGAGCCGCAGTGCCTCCTCAGCTTCTACTTTCTCATCCTCTTTACCAGCTGATGAGAATCTTAATGGACGTCTTGGAGATTTCACATCCCGTCAGTGTTCAGCATTACGGACACCACCAACTCGTAAAGCCAAACGTATTCGCTTCTACCGAAATGGTGATCGGTTTTATAAAGGAGTAATGATGGCTGTGACTCCTGAAAGGTATCGTTCTTTCGACAGCCTAGTAGCTGATCTGACACGTGCTCTTGTTGAGAATGTGAGTCTTCCAAGTGGTGTACGGACGCTGTTCACAATGGATGGTCAGAAAGTGGGTGGTCTTGATGAGCTGGAGGATGGCAAATGTTATGTATGTTTAGGTCTAGGTGAAACCTTCAAAAGGGTGGATTACTCAGCCAGCATGCAAATTGGGAAGCTGAAGCATCGCAAATCACTTCCATCAATGCATCAAGCTTCAGAAACTACTCGTTCACCTACATCTCGTACCAGCTTGTCTGATGTTATCCATCCTCGATTAATTACATTAATAAGGAATGGAACAAGACCACGAAAAGTTGTGCGTTTGTTGCTCAACAAGAGGAATGCTCCCTCTCTTGATCATGCGTTCTCTAGCATCACAGATGCAGTGAAACTTGATACTGGAGCTGTGCGAAAAGTTTTTACTTTGTCTGGAGTGCAGGTTAGTGAGTTCATCATCTGTCTGAACATATTTTGTTCGTTCATGGTTCATATCATTTTTATAATATGTCTTCAGATTAGAATTGCTAACATGACAGAGTTTTTCATCAGGATTAATACTATTGCTGTTGCTGTTGCTACTACTACTTGTACTAGCTGCTGCTGCTAGTGTTAGTAGTAGTAGTAGTAGCAGTGGTAACGACAAAGGTGATAATGACAACTACAACTAGTATGTTGTTCAACACTGTTGAGACTACATTCATTAAGGGAAAAATAAAAATTGAATGCTTACTGTTGCACTTATGAAAAATGTTTTTGGCCAATAGTTGGGGAGTGAAAGAAGCATTTAAATTAGCAGGAAAATGTGGTGACTGAATCTAGATGTAAGTTTTAAGCCTAACAGCCTTTCAAGATCAAAATTCAACGTGATAATATTTAAAGATTCAGTTTATACTACAGACTAAACACACTGTATCTCTGTTATAAAAACCAGTATAAGAAAGTAATTGCTGCTTGTCCCTGAGAACCACACAAAAGTGCACTGTGTGCACAGAATATAGAATTTTTTTATGTAAAACTTGATGGTACATTATGTAACTACTAGGCTTTGAATCGTTAAAGTACAAGACAAATAATGGAGCATAGTTGTTTGGTTCTGTCATGGTATGGAATTTTCTCAGTAGAAATGGAGCAGGTGGCCTCCAGATGAGGAGGATAACTGTGAATATACTGAATGAAAAATTGCAGACATCCAATAAGAGGGTCCTTCAGCATGGGGGTTGGACGGGAGGCTAACAACAAGCTTGTGACTCCTCTTAGACTGCTTGCTCCTGAATATGAAGGCAGTCTTATCCTTGTAAACATCAGGAACTACACACCCAGCAACACGTCACATTCCAGAAGACCCGAATCTTCAGAACACTGCTGTGAGAACCTCAAAACCAGGAAAACAACTCCTCACCTTAACAAGCATGTTATGATATGTTATGCAGGGTCTTGGACAGATTCATACCTAAGCTTCAGATAGGGGTTTTTTATGGTCCCTTGTGAACTCAACATTCATGTTCCATAAAACGTGGGGAACATGTTTTACTGCATGACTGTTAGTTACTGAAGAGGGACTGCTCCATGAATTCATATACTAGTTTACAGTATATTTAAGTATAGTAGCTCAAATTAAATAACAATGAATGAAATGATTGTTACTGGATAATGAACTGGAGAGGATTTTGAAGGAAACAGTCATGACTTGATTTGAGTTACCTTCCCAGCATTTACTTGGGAGGACTGGGGAAACTGAAAAGCCTACAATACTTGCTGTCATAGGTAAGACTTGAACTGGGCCACCTCTCAGAAGTCAGAAGCATAACATATGAGCCAGCTTCTCAGATGCTCTGCTACATGGAATTCATGAGTGGTTTCTGTTGCAGGTGACACAGCTAGAAGACTTCTTTGGGAGTGAAGATGTATTTTTTGCATATGGAAATGAGAGATATTCAAGAGAGGATTTTGATTTGGATGTAGAAGGTAAAGAATCTTACATTCTAATGCAGTGATGAGCAAAATGTGGCCTGACTACCTTTGCATTGCAGCCATGATTTGATTTTAGAAACACAAAATGAACACATGTGAAATTCAAAAAGGAATTATTTTATCTGCTTTCATACAAAATATTATTCAGAAATACAGTATGTAATTTATAATGTGGTAAGCAAACATTTCTTTATCTTGATTACACTCTTGTGCCCAAAAGGCTGTGCACCACTGTGCTGATGTGTATAGACTGTAACATGTATTAACTACCTGTGCCTACAATGGTTCGTGTTTAAAATGTATTCAGATATTGTTGAAGTAGTCTTTAATTGGTAATGGCAGGTGAGGTGTGATTAATTTACTTGCTTGATGAAGTTCAGTGGTCTTTTTCTTTGATGTCAGAGCTCTGATTGTTCAAAATCTGGTAATATTTCTACTTCCAAATGTTGTGAATGTTGTCAATTTTCACCAGTTGGAGTGACATCTGATGGGTTCCATTTTAACCATAGTGAAACTAAAACACAAATTAACAAGTTGGGTTATTTTATTCAGTCACATGACCATTTACTTTGTTTATTATTGCTGTGGTTTAAAATTTTGTGCCATAACGCTAGTGCTGTCTCCCATTGTCACAGGAGAAATGAGTATGCCGGTGTGAACACTGCAAAATTTTTACAAAATGGTTGTGCAAATGAAGGCATGGTAAAAATGAATAAATGCACTTACATGACCTCTGTTTGCTCTAATTTGAACCTTTGCCTTTTAGTGTATTGTATTCTGTGCCTATGGGTTTTGTGGTTTTGTGCTGTCTTCATGGGGTAAGAAAAGGAATGTCTTATGTGGACAATTTGTCTGTGTGCATTTGTGACCTAGAATCAGCAGTTAAATTGTTTAACTGATTTTTATGAAATTCAGTATAAGAATTCTTTACAAAGAGTTATGAAGTAAGCATGAGTTTTGTAAAAATCAGTGCAGTATCAGTCATACTTTATCTGTGGGTATTTAATTTCTACCCATTCTTTTTATATTCCATGACAGATTTAGATGAAATTTTGTATAGGTCTCCACATAAAGTCTTTGAGCAGTGGTGAGTTTTGTGAAAATTTGTGTAATGTGAAGCCCTACTTCACGTAACCCCAGCATGGGCATTTAAAAACTACACTGTCTTGGTGTTTGCAATAGTATTTTTTTTAAGTGTTGCTATAATTTTTTGCAGCATCAGTTGTAAATTGCTGTAACTCTTAATCTGCATAAAATAAATAAGAGGGAGAGTCAAATGAAAACCTTAAAAGTGCGATAAAAATTTGAAACACAGCTCGATTGTCTTGTAAGTTGACAATGATACACATGGTTTGAAGAGTGGCTGACAGGTGGCAGTACGATGCAGGAATGCAACACGATGGCACAGTAGTAGTGTAAAGATGGTGGCCCCACTTGCAACATGCACCAAAGAAGAACAGCATTCTGTCATCCATTTTTTAAGTAGTGAAGGGGTGAAACCCATCAAAATTCATGGACAAATGAAAGTTCAATATGGTGATGCATGTCTGTCACTACCGCAAGTGTGCAACTGGACTAGGAAGTTCATGATCAGCATTAGTTCTGTAATGGACTCTCCTCGACCTGGTCAGGCACACCAAGTAGTGACACCAGAGGCAATTGCAGCAGTTGAATCCATCGTGAAGGAAAATCGCTTGGTTACAGTGAATGAAAGAGCCGCACATCTGGATATGAGTTATGGATCAGCACACCATATCGTCCATGATGTTCTGCAGTTCCATAAAGTGTGTGCAAGGTGGGTGCCATGCCAGTTGACTGCAGAATTGAAAGAACGATGTGTTGATGCCTGCCAGGAACTTTTGAAACTCTTTGAAGCAGAAGGAGATGGCTTTCTAGGAAAATTGTTACAGGAGATGAAACCTGGATTCACTACCACCAACCAGGAACCAAGAAAGTGAGCAAGGAATGGCACCATACCTCCTCACCAAAACGAAAAAAATTCCACACACAACCATCTGCGGGAGGGGGTAATTTTGGTGCACTACATGCCCAGGGGGAACACTGACTAGTGCAATGTATGCGGATCTCCTAAAGAATCACATTCGTCCTGCAATCAAGTTCAAACGACGTGGATGTCTGAGTACAGGTGTTTTGCTCCAACATGACAATGCTCGGCCCCATACTGCCCATTCAACTGTTGCAACAATCCAAGATCTGTCCTTTGAGTGTCTTCCATATCTGCCATACTCGCCACACCTTGCCTCCCAGTGACTTTCATGTCTTTGGACCGCTCAAAGAGGCAATTGGAGGCAAGTCTTTCAGGTCCAATGAAGAGACACAGCAGGCAGTGCACAAGTGGCTGCACTGTCAGCCAAAATAATTTTTTTCTGGAGGTATCCATGCACTTCCAAAGTGCTGGAACACTTGTATGGAATGCAATGGAGACTACATAAAAAAATGGGTCATTGTGTACCTTTTGTGTTCAATAAATTATAAGATGAAAAATATTTAAGGTTTTCTCCATTTGACTCACCTACGTACTTGATATGTTCACAGTACTCTCATCAGCCATTGATATATATGATCTTACTTTATTCAAGTTTATAACCTAAGAGTTGTGTGGTAAATCTTAAAACATTCATCCAGACAGAAACTAGCTTCACAATCAGGGCAACGCTAGATGGATTTCTTTCTTACACCTCCATTAAAACATATGTGGCCTGTCCAAGAAGTTCGTGCAGTAGGTTAGAGGAGGAGTGAGATGTTAACTGGTGGCGCACCCTCCAGCTCTCCTCACTCTACAGGACCCAGTTGACTTTCAGTAGGAGCCAGACTGCTGTAGGAGAAGGACAGACTTCGTGCTTTAGTTTTTTGTGGAACGCGTATTCACGCATTGTCAAAATGGAGATCGATCAAAAGCTTGAACAACGAATTAACATAAAGTTTCTTGTGAAACTGGGCAAGAATGGCCCCGAAATCCATCAAATGTTGCAACAGGTTTATGGAGAGTGTGCTCTAAAGGAAAGAACTGTTTTCAAGTGGGTCCAGCGTTTTCGGGAAGGC
>Ga0131853_10015387_pt1 | contig 13986 bp, 11 predicted proteins | sample TergutLab28metaG_FD_92764 | JGI IMG/M metagenome (GOLD analysis project Ga0131853, IMG submission 92764) | Labiotermes labralis P1 segment gut microbial communities from Petit-Saut dam, French Guiana - Lab288 P1 (version 2) (version 2) | ecosystem: Host-associated > Arthropoda: Insects >... | reverse complement strand
GAATTCAAGACATAATTAAATGGACCGAGGTTCGAAGAAGAGAGTGGGATGCCCATGTGGGAAGAATGGAGGACAACCGTCTGGCAAAGATCGCTAGAGACAGTCGTCCACAGGGAGTGCGCAATCGAGGCAGGCCGAAGAAACGCTGGAAAGAAAGTCTCATCAAAGCCCCTTCGTCTTAACCTCTGGAAGAACAGGCGTTAGCCTATAGAGAAGAAGAAGAAGCAGAAGAAGGAAATGTAGCCAAGATGTCAGTCTGCGGGCAGGGGAATGAGGTGAAGGATAGACGTATCGTCTTTTGTTACGTGATTTTTTACGTAGCGTGGCACGCTACATTCGCCACGACATTGTTTTTTAACGTATATTATTACGAATTTTCTATTTTAAAATCAGACTTCAACCTGCGGTGTGAATAGGACGTGCGCGGCTCAAGTGGCCAAAACTTCATCATACTCCTCCGTCTGAGGTGAAAGTACCACTGGGCACTTGGCACACCGTACAATAAGACATCGCACAAAACTTAACTGCCCCAGTGTGTTCGCTAGCACATGCCACCTCTAAAATTTTAACAGTTCTATACAACTCATCTTTGTACCTTGTATCTACATTTAATATTCTGAATGTATTAAAGAGAAAAGCAGAAATTGTAAATATATTGCGTAAGAAATAAGATACCATTTCCATTAAGTGCGCTTTTTATATTCTTTTTAAAAATGCTCTAAACTATCTTATGATGACCCCGCGAGGTCGAAACTTGTTGCGTGTCGATGGCCAAATGTTTATTTCTTTCATTAAAACGTTTTCCTCTTGATGTCTCTCTAAAGGAATCAGTTTTTAGTTCCGCATAGAGAAATAATGTGGTACTAAACTGGACAAGTTTACCTTACCTTTAGAAAGAAAGACTAATCGAAACTGAGTTTTAAAGATCAGTTTGTACCCGTCAGAAAATGTAACGCATTGGCCTTAGGAAAATTATTCAGTGAAAGAAAATGAAGAAAAAAATCACTGCTTGTTCTGAGAGCAAAACGAGTACCACAAATAAAATCTGTTGTCAAAACTGTACGTTATTTGGTGACGTAACTTCAATGGAAACGACACTCCTAGTTACTTCTATTTCAGAGAGAGAGAGAACTATAAATATAAATGAAACGTTTATGTAGCTAAACCGAGGTGACTTATGGAGGACAAAATCATTCATTTCCTCTGGAGATTCTGAGTTAGGTAGGATGTCCTCAGGATGGATAGCCAGTCCCTCGCTGAGTAAGTTTGGTGGTAGCTAACCTCAGGGCCTCCAAACATGCCTGTTTTCTGTAGCGGTGTGCTCCGTTAGCCGAAGGTCTCGGTTTTGAGGCGCCGAAAACTCGCCTTCATCCACTCCTGTCTGCTACAACTAAAGTTTCATTGCCCAGGGATCACGAACGAGGACGTGAGGAAGTCGGATTTGCTTGCAGAGCTGACCGATGTCATGTCAGATGGTGTTTCCAAAGATTTGTGGATATTATCTATAGGCATCGATAATAAATCTTGGGGCCAATAACAGCTTTTGATCCCTATTATTAATTTCTTAGCTCCATATCCGAAAAAAAAATAATACGAGTATTTAGTGACTTAACTTTGAATTGATTCGGTTTGAATTATGCAAAGGAAATGGCAAAGATTATTATTTTATTGTGAGACGATGTATATTTCACTCTTGGTCGTGATCAGTGTGTATTTCGCGTGACGTGTACAGTACAGTACAGTGCGGGACGAAAGTAAAGGTCTAAATAAACACACGATTCTCCCAGCAAAACACAGGCTACTTCTGTGGGTGACGTGACATATGTACACGTGCTACGTACAACAACGTGTCTAAAACGCTGCAAAATGTGTGATCCCACTTTTATCTCTGCAAACGCAACATTAAATTTCTGTCTTCCAGTTCCCCGTAACCTTGCATTATACACAAATAACATTTAGAAGCAGAGTCCTTACGAAGCCAGCAGGCTGGCCACCAGTCACAAAATTTCCTGCATTTTATGGAACCCGAAAGTTTCTACTGCCTTCGAAACATCACCACACTTGTCCCTATCTGAATCCAAATAAATCCAACCTACTTCATCCTACCCAATAAGATCATTTTAAATAAAATGCTGTATTTACGTCTAGGTCTTCCAAATGATATGTTTACTTCAGTTTTCCCACCTAAACACGCTGTACACTGATTTTGGTATACATGGCAGACATGAAAGTATCAAATTTGCAGTCCATAATAACACTATCCTTTCCCACCACTACCTAGCCTGCTAGCTAGCCCACGCAATTCCGTCACTTTCGTACTGTAGAGTGTGTACTGAGGACGAGGATATTTAGATTCGTAAATCTCCGTGCAACGTCACTCTTCACCGAAATCTGCCAACTGTCACATTCACGGCGCCCTCATACCTCACAATTTTTACCGAAATTTTCTTATTATTTTCACTCTTCTTCCCTCTACTTTTTCTTCTGTAATTTTTGCATACATCCAAAGTTATTTTAAAAAGAAAAACTCTATCAGCGAAATATAACCTTACACCACTGGACAAGTACTTATGCCGGAATGTACAGTTGTATTGGTAAACGAATGAACAACTGACCTTCAGCTGCTGTGTGTTAAGTTTCTCCTTTATGCATATAAATTCTTATTCCAAGTCTCTGTTACCCTCGTTTTATGTACCAAATTAATTTCCTACTAATAGCAGGTGTCCGCTTAACGAACCGCGGACTACAAACAATTTTTCTGCGGCATCTTAAAAATATGATCTACGTAAGTAAATGCCTAACGCCATGGGGGACAGAATCTGATAGTTGTTCAGCTATTCAAAAGCTTCCCAAAATTCCGCCCATGATGCTTTTCCTATGCCAGTGAATTCATGATATCTGAGCTTTCTGGGATGTTACACAGCGGAGAGTGGGAATTAAATTCTTCTTGGAATCTTTGACCCTTGAAGGTGGGACTGATAGCTAGTCCCAAAGCGTCTGTACTTAACTGCCACTCTGCGCTGTGTCATATACCAAAAGAGTGGAGATCTCATCTAAATCGCGGCGAAAACCTGGAATCGCAAGTGAATTCATGTTAGATGTGAGGCTCTTATATAAAGTGGCCGTGAAAGTGTGATGTGGAAGGATATGACACCTTGTGTGCTGGTAAATAAAGCGGGCATTTTGAAAGTACTTGTTGTCTTCACCTGCAGGATTATTTTGCAGTCTTCAAGACGTAGGATACAGGTCAATCGAAACATCGGTACGTAGTTACTGAGCTGCATTACGTAACTTCCTACAAGTCAGCATATTTCCAACGAAGCCAGTCTATTGCAGCTTAACATATGCCTGTGAGGTTTATTTATCATTATACTGCATGTTCCAAGTGGCTTCTTGGCTTCCGATTTTCCAAACAAAACTTCGTACATTATATTTTTGTCTTCATATATATGCGTGTTACGTTCACTACCAATCTCATGCTACTTCGTTGGGTCATTCTAATTACATTTGGTGAGGAGTATATATATATATATATATATCAGTAAGTTTATCGGTACTCCTACGTAATTCACCCCCCCCCCCCCGGGGGTTACTTACACGCAATTAGGTCCAAAAATTCTTCTCGAAGGCTCATATCCCAGAAGAACGGAAACCTCAGCCACGTCGCTGCGAAAACCAAAATTAGCACTTTCAACAAGTGTTTTTCTCTTCACGCGACAGACGAAGTTTGAATCCAAAACAGACAAACGGACAAAAATTACACTTTTAGATGCTGTCTAATTGTCGTGAACAGTGCGAGCAAATACGGTGCCTCTCTAATACTCATGTACGAGTCAGGATAGTCAGAGACGGTGTACTTCCGTAGGCTACGGGATGAACAATGGAAGAATTTCAATTTGATTTTCGGAAGGAATAAGAATTTTTTCCTCTAAATCACTGCAACTGGATCTAGTTCCAACCAAGCTTCTTGTTCAGTGCGGCACGGAAAATCTTACCGCGGGATTAAGGCAAATGGGACGTGAAGCTGACCAAATTGTCTTTACTTACTTACTCCATGGTGCAGATTCCTTCTTGAGAAGCTAACTGGTTTGCAGCTAGTCAAGAAATTCCCCGCACTTCACGGAACCCGAAGGTTCATTACCGCATTCACAAGCGTCCGCCACCTGTCCCAAACCTGGGCCAGCCCAATCCAGTCCATATACCCACATCCCACATCCTGGAGATCCATCCTAATATTATCCCCCCATCTACGCCTAGGTCTCCCCAGTGGTCTCTTTCCCTCCGGTTTCCCCACCAAGACCCTATACACCGCCCTCTCCTCACCCATACGCACCACATGGCCAGCCCATCTCATTATTCTCGATTTTATCACCCGCACGATATTGGTGAGGATTGACCACATTGTCTTTATCTAAAATAAATGTTGATCTATACCTCCACTCTCGTGGCACGTAAAGGGTTTCCCCAAATTCATAGTACTGTAATAAAATAGTTACCGACAATTGTAATAAAACACCCTGTCTAATTGCAGAAAACCTTCTGCTTCCCACATGTTTCTGGATCCTTTAATTATCCGTTGCCATGTGCACAACGAGAATATAATGCAAACTGTTGTCACTCTTCGGTCTGCAGTGTTTCCAACCACGCCATCCAATCCTATTTCCCTGCTTCTACAGCTATGTGTGTGTGTTGTGAAGCTTAAAATTAACTCCCTAAAATAATTGTCACCAACAAATGAGTCTACGAAAATAAATCGTTCCCCTCCACACACCAGCGTCGCCCGAAAATTTTTCGGTATTACTTTTTTACTAAATTTTGTATAGAGGTCTGTTTAGTATAGAGTCCATAGGAATTTTCCGGCAGCCTCGTCCCCTTCTCTGCATTTCCTGTAATTATCGGCGTAATAATCAGCGGCTTACTGTACTGTCTAATCGCAAATAAAATACAGAGACACTGTCAATTTCTTAAAAGCTATTTAAATAAGTATTTTCTACATATCTTTTGCGAAGTCTGATAACATTTTCGCTAACACGGAGTTTCACAGATTTCTTTCGGGCACTGTAAGCTATAACACACAGCGTACAAAACGTGTTGCTGATCATACGCAGTTACATTACCCATTAAATAAATTTTTCTCGTCCCCAAAATGTCAACATATTTTGGGTCCTACACCTTTCAGTCTTATATGTTTTGATGTCTTTACCTTTGAAAGTAACATGTCCAGCCTGGCTATAACCTGAACAGCCACGTCATTCTCTTCCCGAAGTTAAAAATGTGTGTGGAGCTAAACTCCGCACAGTCATACTTCTTTATGAATGTGTTAATTAAAGACATAGACATCTTTGTGTTTAACCTGTATTGTCTTGTTTGCTTGGCAGGTGATTAAAAGTAACTGCCAATCCCGGTGGTCGTGTTATCTAAGACATAGGTCTGCGGCCTCTCATTTTTTGGGATTTCGGGTTCGAATCCCGCCGGTAGCATGGATGTCTCTCTCTCTATTTTTATTATCGTGTGTTGTCAGGTAGAGGTCTCTGTGACGAGCTGATCATTCGTCCAGAGGAATCCTGCAGACTGTGGTGCGTCGTATGTGATCCAGATGCCTTAATGAAGAAGTGACTTAGGTCCGAGTAGGGCCGTTGCGCCAAACAAAATAAAAAAAATCAAAGGAAGTGCAGCCACTACTTATGCTGCTGTGCCTTAAATCATTGCAAGGGGCATTTTTGTTGTTGTTGTTGTTGTTGTTGTTCTATTTTGTTCCGACTTTGCAGTCCTCGTCCTGAACAACACGGAAGGCTGTAGGCAGTATAGCAGACGGTTCCCGAAGGTTCGCGTGGGGGAATCAGCGTGCTGCAGCAAGATCCTCCCACTTCATGCTCGTGGACTAATCCATCACCCTCAGCCGACACTTTTACAACCAGTCCGAACAATAATAAGAAGGCAAGTCAATGTCAAATGAAAGTCCATCGAGGGCCAATGGGGAGTCACAAGCACAAGTAGTTCCACACATATCTTCTGTATCCTTTATGTAAAACCACAAATATGTTGGACGGGACATGAGTGTCTGCGACCGAAATATCATTTCCGATGCCTGCTTCATGATACTTGTCCCTCATCTTTCTCCGCGTCACCAAACTCATCAATCTTATGTCGGTGTTAAGGTTTCTTCTCTTCTACCATGCTTGGTTAGACTCTGGCTTGTCTGAACAAGGCGGGGTAAGCTGAGAAGTCATTAGAAATTCTAACATTACTACAGGGCATCCTGGGAGGTCCAGAATATTAACCTACCTGTAAGTAGTACCCAGAGGGATGGAGTACAGAATTGGTTTATAAATTGGACGCTTGTTTTGGGTGGAGGGGAAACTGAATACGTCAGCGTCATGGTATGCGGACAATTGAAATGTGTATGGGTGTTCAGTTTGTAGCTAATATTATCAGATATTCATCTACTGACGTTGAAATATTGGTCCAGTAACAACACAACTATTCAAGTCTTCTTAATTGATGGTCCGCAGTCCACATACGGATCGTAAGGAGAAGACATATATTGAATTGCGTAGGCACATTTAAAAGTATGGGGTTTACATAACATACAGCAAAAGGCATGATCAGTCACCTTGATAAATTCTAACGCCATAACCACATCTGCATAATTTTAGCACATATTTCGAAATCTTTCGAACACAAACGCCTCAAGACTGAAAAAGTAAGACAATAATTCTTAAGCTAATTTTAATTATGATTCCTCGCATTTATTCCACATTTAATATCTTGCTGAAAGCAATTTCTTTATTTTCACTCCCAAGTATGAGCATTTAAAATTCGTAGCATTTTCGAAAGTTTTGTATCAGCCTATGAGCTAAGACTAAGTTACAGTCTTTCTATCCATATTTGTTTATAATTTGTTAGTATCGAAATATTCTCAAAGTCTGAGATTAATCTCATGTAGAAATAACAGATTGAATACTTGATACTTGTGAATAACTCTCCAAATATACTTGGCACTTTTCAAACTGAAAAATTTGGCGTATTTTATATGACTGAAGATTGCAGTCTGTCTCGCAAAAGTTATTCTGTCTTTATAAACACATTTATAAAATTATAGCTGTATTTTGTGACAGATTCAAAATTTTGTTAATCTCAAGTGCCTTGAAAATACTACATAACACCAATATGGATACATTCGCGAGCTGTAAGTTTTCCACAGCGGTGCTGACGATATGTTAAGTTTTCTGATACACAGTTAACCGAAGTTTAAAAGGAGCATCCTGCCTTCATTTAAACTGTCAAGGGGTCTAGCAAATGTTTTCATGACACAAAGCAGTAAATGTTTAACATTTGACATTGAGTGAAACTCCGGAAAATTAAAATTAACATGGATTACTTTTTTGAAAGAAATAATAGGAACCCAAATCATACAAATTAAAATAAATTTTATACTTTTTTTCTATTTTTCACGAGCGTGTCAGCTTTTTGCAGTGCTAGGAGTAGTTAGAAAATCGCGTTGAAGCATAAGACTGTGATGATATAAAGAGAGTTTGACAGTATATCATGCTCCAAATTCAGACGAAATTGTATTCAATAATTTTCAACTATGCAAAAACGAGTAACATTAAGGGTAGATTGTAACATGATGCAATTAGTGCCTCAAAACCTTCCTGAAAATTATTTCTATTTGCGAACGTGTTAAGTCCCATCTGGTAACCTCAGTCTCCTAACTGCAGAGAAAGTTTTGGTCACGTGTGTGTGTTAGTGTGTGTTTGTGTTTGTGTGTGTGTGTGTGTGTGCGCGCGCGAAACTTCAAAGAAACCTCTACCCCTAGAAACTCAGCAGGAGATAGCCCGCATCACGTTGTTTCGCTCCCAGTGTAATTACATCTCCATGTGTGTGCACACTCCAACCTACATAGTACTGCACTTACTTGTGTTTCACAGCCACTGAATTAAATGTTCTGTGCATGACGTACAAAACCGCAGAATACATGTACTGCGAGTAGAGGAGCTAGGGAGAGAAAGATAATAATGTTCACTATTTTTTTTAGATTTATATTTTGTTTTCAAATCAAAGGTCTGTTTCTGACAGGTTCATATTTGTTCTGCAGTACCTTGTTTTGTGCTGGTAAAGGGGATACGGTGAGTGCTGGAGAAGATGACTTGTTGGGGAAGCTTACAATATTGCTTGCATATTGTTAATTTCGACGTCAATTTTTTTCCTTCATTGATAACCGAGAATAAATATTCATAAGAACGGAAGTTAAAATTTGCAGTCGTCCGCCTGTTGCCACTGTACAGCGTATTAGGTTGTTCGTTTCGATACCAAATCAGTCTCTTCTACAACGATAAATGGCGGAGGTGGTGTAGTATAAATGATGATTGGGTTGCCTGTTTGAAGACAGAGAATCGTGGTTCGTGTCCAGTGAGGAGCAAAATATTTATAATTATTTTAACTCGTCTATGCGGGTTTTAGGGACCACTCAGCACTCTGTTCAGTATATGCTGGGGCTCTTGTGCTTTGGATCAAGCGGCCGGGGCGTGAATCTAAACCACTTACGCCCATCTAATGCGGAGGCTAAGAACAAACGGAGGTATGTTTCCATTCCCCAAACACGCCTTTACGACATGCAGACGGACAATTTTGCCTTGACTATAGCAGAACTGGAACACAGCAAGATGCCCACATGCAGTACTCTTTTACTTGCTATTCTGTTGTCTTCTACGTTACTCGTATATTTTACGTATATTTCACTTTGTGAATATGGCTGTATCCTGTGGCAAATCCGATCGGTACTCAATGCCTGCACTTCGATAGACACTCTTGTCTCCGATCGCATGCAAAATACGGTCAGTTTGTATAAAATTTAGACGGTATTATTTAGTAATTTTTTTCGACAGTGCAAGGCGAGAGATCCTTATGACTTTCCTTTTGTTCAACTTACAAGTTCGAATTCAGCAAAATACGAATTTGTGTGTGCACCTGTATGTGTGTGTGTGTGTGTGTGTGTGTGTGTGTGTGTATAATCATAGGCTATATTGGTCAGCAGAAGTTCGTTATTGCGTGCAGCACAATTTCACGAAGTTTAATGAACGAATGGACCTAGTTTCACAGGTCTTAACAACTGTTTGGTTATATGTGTTACATTTTAAGTTTTTTTTTAAATATCCAAAGTTATTTAATAAACGTAACCATTACAAAATAAGGTAGCTAACCCATGATAAGGTAATATATTCCAGAGATTTAGTACTGCTGATAACAAGGTCATATCGTCATGTGTTAATAGGACTGATAAAACCTGGATTGATTTCAGGATTCCGTCGTGGTGTAAATGAGGCCTTCACTCTGCTGAGCTGTTACACAGCCTAGACTGGTAGTTAAGTTATAGACGTTTCGAGACTACCTATTGATCCCATCCTCAACGGTCAAGCAGTCCAAGGAGATCATACCGATAAGTTGTCCCGAAACGTCGGTAACAAACTGCCAGTGTACACTGCGTAACGTCCCAGAAGAGTGAAAATCTAGAAAAATCCTTGTCATATTATCCAAACATGTTTCCTTTAACATATGTTTTAATGTCATCATTCCATTCTCCTCTGCCCTATCTTCTGACTGGCCGCTTTCGATGCTCGTCCACAGGTGAATTTGCTTTGCACATCTATTCTCCCTTCTCCCTTCCCCCTCAATCTATTCTGCCAGGATGGCAAAACCAGTGGCTATAAAATTATTCCTAAGTAGGTTATAGTATAAAAACAGATAGGGCAGACATCAAGAGAGAAGAAGAACGAATGTGATTTTCCCCTGTATAAGGTAAATGCAATGAGCAGGTTGGCAGTTAATCAATAAAGAGGCGACGTACCGCGATGCAGCTTAGCTAGAACATGCATGGAATTCTTTGAGCACGTTACAAACCTCCGTTTCATCTAAAGGCGTGTCTCTGTGTGTTTTTTTATTTCCACCAGAGTATTCCTTCCTCACTTAATATATTCGAATATTTTGTTTGCCACCGCGCGAGTTCACTGAACTATATTGTCTGTCGGTTGTTGAAATAAAACTTTTTACGAATCTTCCTCAATTTGCTAAAATGCAATGTCCCATTATGCACTAAAGTATAAGTTGCACATATTCAATGACACTTTGTGGTAATTTAGGACATAATTTGTAGTGCGATTCTCAAAGTAATGGTATTTATGGGAAATTAGTTCTTTGCTGAAAAGGAATGATATATTATTAAAAAGGACTTTTGCTGTTGTTAAGAAAGAGACGAGATTTTTTACTATAAAGAAAGCATGCTAATTAGTATTTGTTCATAAGAATATATTATGTACTGCAGTGTACGAAATTAAATTTATTTCGCAGATGAAAGAAAGCAATTTAACATTTTACGAGTAGCAGCCTTTTTTTTTCGAAACGTCCCGCATTAAGCTTCATTTTAGTCGTAACTCACATTAGAGTTATCACTCACGACAAAAAAATTATCCCCCCCCCCCCCCCGATACTGCAGGTAGAATATTCGAAAGAGGGGGAACTAATGCCTGCTTGACTATTACTGTTCCTATGTGCAGATATGGTAACATATAAAAGGGACAACCGGATGTTCATAATGTAGTTTTTAAGGAATTACGGTTTAAGTGAAAGTAAACCGGTGGTTATTTCTGTTTCCCACTTTCCGTTATCACTATATCAAAAACCCGCACTTTCAGAACAAAGTCAACTTATTCTTCAGCCATACTTGTGATATGTCTGTTCTCTATTTTTGTATTTCTGGCTGAATTATTCGGTTTATCATGAAAGGGAGAGTTTTAAACCAAAAGTTCTGCACTAATTTATACCAAAACGTCGACTTTATACATTACAATTACTGTAAGTTATTATTTTCATACATCTTTATTGGAATATATTAGTCACCTCCGTTAGCTGCATGCATTATTTGACAGAAATTCCTACTACTTCGATCCAGCTTTACAGTGTGTTTTAGAGAGAGCGCAGACGTGAGGCGAACTTAGGCCTCTACGTTATGGCAGGGCTCGACACGAAGGGAGAAGTGTGCGACTCATCCGCCTGATTTCTCTGTGACGAAAAATTCGCTGCTGGTTAAAGAATTTGGCCAGTGAAATATTAAAACCGACATGTGTTGCTGCTGTGTTGGTATTTTAGGTATTTTGTAGGTCTGATTTACGAAAATGGAAGTATATTCGGAACTTTTCTCTTAACTGACATCCAACAGGTCAGGGTATTACCAATGCCATGATTTTATGTAGTGTACGAAGTATGTAAACGTTGCAAGTCATATGAGACCCCATTTGAGTATAATTTGCACTGAATTATACCTTATTTTAGAGTTTTTTAATGATGGCCTGATGATGGTCTTTTTAGACCGAAACATGTTGTCATTTTTTAATAAAATGAATGTGGTTATGTTTGACGGAAATATAGCGATGTGTTTTAAGTTCATGAACACAACGGGATGTCCTCTGTAAAAAAGTAGCCTTAATTTACCAGCAAGCAAAATGTTTGCGCCCAATTATATTGCAATCTGACTGTACCAATTTTCTCCACATTATTTCATACCTGCCACGATTTTCGTAACCTAAAATGTGCATTTTGATTTCCTTTCCAACTTTTGTCTGAAACGTGTATTATTCTGCGAAGAATTCAGAAAGACATTATCATAAGTGACACATGTCTTCATGTCAAGTACCCGTCATTTTTGTCTGATTGTAAGGAAACTTGAATATATGTGACAGAGTTTCGGAAGGTAGTCAAACATCAATTTCATGAAAAACCGTCCAGTGGGAATCAAGTTGTTCCACTCGGACGGACAGACAGATGGACGGACGGATTGGCATGATGAAGATAATAGTTGCGTTTAGAAATTTTGCAAACACGCCTAAAAAAATATATGAGATGTTTTTATATATGCAAAGCAATGAATTAGTTTTTGTGGCCTCGTTCAGGAACAGTACTGTTTCAGATTTGTAGAGGTTTACGTTGGATATGCTTTGCATCCACGTACCATGGACGAGTTCTGTTCACAGACCAGGAAATGAACCCTGCTATAGATGCGTATGCATAAATTTCGTGTTGAAAGAAGAGTTGCTATTATCCGTCTTGAGTGCTTTCGCACAGTTCGCTCGCTCACTGCGAGCCTTTCAAAATGCTTCATATTTTCAGTCTGAGTAATAGTAGAGTCTGTCGCTCTTACCAATGGCATTCCAGTAACGTTCCCTGTAGTCAACAGTCACCCGCACCGCACCAGGTACGCTTACAACCCCGCGGGGATTATTTTGTGATCTATGGTCCTTAGATACCGCAATCCGGATGTTCGAGCAGTTAAATACAAACTGTAGACCAAGTGGTCATTGTGAGGGCCTTTTAAGGCTTGCCCCGACCACAATTCATAAGCATGTCTCGTCTCGCTATACGAGTTAGTTGGTAACGACACAAGTATATACTATCGCGTTATTCAACAGAGACTTCCTAAACTTGCATTTTGACAAATTTAATGTTTTGTTTCCACCCCGATCCTGCCAGCAGCCAGTCAACATAACGCATGACTATACCAGCTGATGTTTACACAAAGTCGATCCTCGTGATAATGAGAAACAAGTCTGCTCGAAACATATAGACGCTTATTATGGAAATAAATTAATAGTAAATAATGCATCCTGTTGGTTCATATTATACGGCTGTATTTTGACACCTCATGTATTCTGCTACTTACATTTTTTACTTTACGTAAATTGCCTCTAAACTCTCTGAGAGTTGTTTTGGGACTTAAGGGCACATCGCCATTCCACGTAGTCTAATATGGTTTCGAAATTCTTCCATCATTTTTTTACTGATCAGATATCCTTATAATTTATTTAAATTTATGCTAGCTTTACAGTGGTCGACGTTGCTCCATAGCGACCGATGAGTCGTCTGTTTTACATCCTCAGTTTTCCTCATTCCCGCGTAAAAACGCTATGTATTTTTCATCTGTTTTATGCCTGGTACTTTCTCTGTTATCCTTCTTCCTTGATTACCTATCGTAAGCATAATGGCGGTGAAGAATGCTAATTTTGAGGCTCTATATTGTGAAGTTTCTTCTTGTCTTCCTCTCAGTAGGCTCTTCTGAAATACCTACAGTCAATCATGTTCTTTTCTTAATGGAAAAGAGCACCAGAAAATAGCAGGCATGAGCCTAGTTTTATTAGGTTGCACCTCTGAATTACCATTTGCATGTACACCCCTGCTTTGCACATTTTTATCAATGATCGTTTTTAACATAGGCTGACAATGACTAAAGTCGTAGGACAGCTCTAATCCAGCATTTGCAAAGAGTTGACGTGAAAATGTCAAATAGTTTAAAACCCATTTGCAGTGATTCGCATTGGCTGTTAAGCCTTTGTCACATCTGTAGCTGCTCTTCAATATCAAATATAGCATTGAAGGACACGTGTGCTGTTTGCAAATGTCCTGCAGTTATACTGATATTGAATACAGCTCAGAAAAAAAGAAAACATTCAGAATGGAAGGGGTGTGATTTAGCTTACGGCTACATGGCGTGGTTGGGGTTGGGGAAGTTCAAGCTTCTCGGCTTCCATGTGTCCTGGATCTCTGTATAGATTCGTCCCACACCCTGCTGCACAACATGTTTCGAAAATAATTCTCATAATTGATATGAAGGCGTTCTCTCTTTTTATGTTTATGTTACTGAAGTTGTTACGTAATAAACTGGTTTATAAAATTTATAAAACAAGTTGTGTAATCATGTGTAATAATGACAAGCCATACTGGCAGATATCTTCTGGTTCCTCTTTATGTTTGCTGAATTACAAACGTATTACTGCATAAACCTACACGCACGCACAAATGGACAAACACACACATCAGAATTAGATATTTTTTATTAATGAGAAACGTAGTGTAATTTTGGGGCACCTTATCCCGATCCTCTTTGTTTCTTCGTCCTTTTCTCGTCTTACTCCTCCTCCTTCTCCTTCTTCTTCTTCT
>Ga0131853_10015386_pt1 | contig 13986 bp, 10 predicted proteins | sample TergutLab28metaG_FD_92764 | JGI IMG/M metagenome (GOLD analysis project Ga0131853, IMG submission 92764) | Labiotermes labralis P1 segment gut microbial communities from Petit-Saut dam, French Guiana - Lab288 P1 (version 2) (version 2) | ecosystem: Host-associated > Arthropoda: Insects >... | reverse complement strand
CGCGCGCGCAAGTTCGGCATCAGCGTCCTGCTCACATACCTCTCCCTGCTGTTCATCGTCATACTGGTCACGAACATCGTAACGCCCCGCATCTACCAGAGCATCATGGAGTTCGTGGAGTTCCTGCCCGTGCTGTTCTCGGCCATAGAACGCCTGATCCTGGATCTCGATGCAAACGACGCCATCCCGTTCTTCGAGATAAGCGCCCTGCTGGCCCTGATCTCGTGGGAAGAGCTTCTGGCCGTGTTCCACCCGGACAACATAACCCTGGTGTTCGGCACATTAATGGATCTTTCGGCGGCGTTGTTCAGCATGGCGCTGGCCATAATCTCCTCCATCTACTTCATGCTGGAGGGCGATAAGTTCCAGGCCTTTGCCGCGCGTGTGCTGAAAGCCTTCGCGCCGTCCTCCGTCAATTCGGGCATTATGAACTACGGCGGCAAGGTCAACGGCTACTTCAAGCAGTACATCTTCTGCCAGGTGCTGGACGCGATAATCCTCGGCGTGATCATGACGGTTGTTACGTCCATGCTGGGCGTGCGCCACGCCTTTGTCATCGGCCCCATGCTTGGTTTTGCGAACCTGATACCCTACTTCGGCTCGATAATCGGCACCATAGTGGCCATCATCATCGTAATGTTCACGGAGGACTTCGCCTTTGGTATAATCGTCGCCATTGTCCTGTTCGTGATCCAGCAGATAGACTCGAACATCATCTTCCCGCGGCTTCTCGGCAGTTCCATGAAGATCAGCCCGCTGCTGGTCATCATCGCGATCGCCGTCGGCAACGCCTATTACGGCGTTATCGGCATGATAGTCGCCATACCTATCAGCACCGTACTCAAGAATATTCTGGACGACATTCTCGCGGCCGCAGAAAGCAAGCAGGAGGGGTAATCTTGAGAAAGCAAACTTTTACACATTTTGCGGAGTACGTACTCTCCCGCAGTCTCTTGGTGTTCCTGACTATACTCACGCTCTGCCTGTCCCTGGTCTACGTAATAGTAATCAACCACAACCAGCTGGAGCGGCTGCAGATGGAGCAGCTTATTCTGGAACGCGGCATAAGGATCGACGATACGCTGTCGCGAATGCTAAACAAGACCTATATCATCTCGGCGACAATAAGCTACAACTACGGCAACATACCCAACTTCCCCCAGCTTGCCTCCATGCTGATCAGCGACCCCGCCGTGCTGCACGTTACTATCGCGCCAAACGGCATTGTGTCGGAGGTCTACCCCTTACGGGGCAACGAGGCTCTGATCGGCCACAACTTCCTGGCGGAGGAATCCGCCGACCCTCTGACCAAACTGGCCTTGCAGGACGAACAGCTGGTGCTGGGCGGCCCCTTCGAGGCCTCCCCGGGGGAATATGTTCTGCGCGGCAAGATGCCGGTGTACCTCTACGACCCGGCGGGGCATCTATGGGGCTTCGTCTCCGTAACCATCGAGTATCCCATGGCCTTTCTCGGCACAGGGCTGGGCGAGCTTCGCGCAATGGGCTACGACTACGAGATCTGGAGCGTGGACACGCAAACCAACGAGCGCAGCATCATATCCACCGGAGGCTACAGCCGTTCGCCAGGCGCGCGTTATGTCGAAATGCCCATATCCGTGGCCAATGCCCAGTGGCACTTCCGCATAATATCGGCGCGGGCATGGTATAACTTTCCGGAGAAGTGGCTCTCCATCGCCGTCAGCATAATCCTGAGCCTGCTGGTGACGGCCGCCGCGCGCAGCCACCAGAACCTCAAGAAGCTCAAGGACAAGTTCGAACAGCTCTCGAACATAGACCCGCTTACGGGTGCGCACAACAGGCGTTACTTTGTCGAACACGCGGATCTGCAGGTTCGCAGGCTGGAGCGCAACGGCCGCGAGTCCTACATGTTCATGCTGGATCTGGACAACTTCAAGAAGATCAACGACGCCTACGGCCACAAGTTCGGCGACGTAGTGCTGAAGGAATTCGCCGAGCGCACAATGGCGGTTCTGCGCCCCTACGACCTATTTGCCCGCTGGGGCGGCGAAGAGTTCGTGATACTCATTTCGGAGATCGAAAAAAGCTCCGCGCTTAGCCTGGCGGAGCGTGTAAGGTCTGACATGGCCTCCCGGCATATCTCCGACGGCACCACCGAAGTCACGGCGACGGTGAGCATCGGCATCGCGCGGATCACATCAGGCTGCAAGCTGGAGGACGCCGTAAGCCGCGCCGACGCCGCCATGTACCACGCCAAGGAACAAGGCCGCAACAGGTATGTACTGTACGACGAAGGCTAGGGCGTGTTTGAAAACCCGCTTTCGGCGAATTTTCGAGCATAATTTTTTGCCGGGCTAGGAAAAAGCTGACGACGCACGGCGGAAAATTTGCCGAAAATGCGCCGAAATGGGGTTTTCAAACACGCCCTAGCTGTTTGCGAACTTCTTCAACGCGCGGATATCGTCGCCGAAGAACTTCATCAGCTTGAAGCCGCCGAACACGCGGCTGTAGATTCTGTCGGAATAAGTATCGCGGAAGTCCTCATAGCTTAGGTTCGTGGATATCAGCATCGGCTTGTGTTCAAGTATGCGCGAGTTAAGGATGTTGAACAGCTCCGACTTTGTAACGACTGTGCCGAACTCTGATCCAAGATCGTCGATGATCAGCAGATCGGCTTCGTATACAAGGTCTATCTGCGTGTCCGCAAACTCTTCGTCGCCGCCGAACCGCTTGTCCTCTATCTTCTTGAACAGCTGCGGCGCGGTTACATACAACACCAGGAAACCCGCGTCCAGCACCTCTCGCGCTATGCAGTTGCACAGGAAGGTCTTGCCAAGCCCGGTTTCGCCGTGGAACAACAGGTTGGACGGTACATTCGGAAAACGCGCCGCAAACTCCTTCGCCGCGCTGTAGATTAAACGCATGTTGTCATACTGCGAGATCCCGTGGCCGCAGTCCTCCGTTGCGTAATGGTCGAAGCTGAACGTGGCGAAGTTCTCGTTCTCGATGCTCTTGGATACGTTGGACAGGCTGTAGAACTTCTCGATCAGCTTCGACTTAAAGCAGACGCAGCTCACGTTGTTCACAAAACCCGTGTCCTTGCAGAGCCTGCACCTGTGTACGTCCTCCAGATACTCCCGCGTAACGCCCGCCCGCTCGATCAGCCTGTTCTTTTCGGCCACGAGGGACTTCTGGCGCGCGCGTATGCCGTGCGCCGCGTGGAGATCCATCTCGCCAAGCACTATCTTCGCAAGCAGGAACCCCTGCGCGCTTATCTCCATCTCCAGCTCCCGCACGGCCGGCTCCTTCGCGTACACTTCCTGCATACGCTCGCGGGACAGCCGCTTGGCCTGTATACGGTCGCGCTCATATTCGCGCGATATCATTCTTCTAAGGTCGCTGTTCATCTGCACCACCCCGGAGGTATTCCTCTTTCAAACGCCGGAACTCCATGGCCTCCATCTGCTCAAAGTCATAATCGCGCTGTTTGAAGTTCAGGTATCTGTTGGATGTCTTGGGCGGCGTCCGATCCTTCTTTGCGCGGCGCGGCTTCTTTTCCGCGGTGTTCGCCGCCGCGGCCGGGGATTTGCGGGCTTCGCTCGAAGCCTTGGCCGCGTCCAGCGTCCTCACGCCGTCCTCATGCCAGCGTCTGATGATCTTATCGGCGTAGGAGAAGCTCACCCCGCCCGTGTTCAGCACGGCCTGGTCGCAGGCCCACAGCACCATGTCCCGCGGCGTGTCCAGGCCGACAAGCCATGTGCGCATGAAGTCCTGTTCGCCCGCCGAAGGATTGCGCCCGAATATGCCGAAGGCTCTCAAAATGTCGCGGAAGTCTCTGTTAAACAGCTGTATGTATTCGTCGGCCTTTGCGCAGGTGTCGATGCCCTGCTCCGCCCAGTCCAGAGCCACGCGTTCTATGTAGGACATGTTGGTGTGGCCGCCTTCGCGGCAGTACGCCAGGAGCCTGTCTATCACAGGCGTGGGCAGCCTCAGCCAGTCGTAGAAGCCGAACAGTTGGTTCATGTCGTTGTGGTTCAGCGTGCGCTTCAGATGCTCCTGCGCACGTAGGAACAGGGCGCGGATCTCCTCCCGTTCGCCGTAGATCTCCAGCTCGTCCGGGGTGTAGTTGGGTCTGGGTGCCTTAGCGTCGCGTATTGACGGCGAATGTTCGGGCAGGACGCTAAGCACATGCGTTTCCGAAACGGCGGAGGTTTTCTGCGCTTCATTCTGACCGGTGCTGTTCTGACCGGTGCTGTTCTGCCCAGTGCTGTTCTGCCCCGCGCCATGCCCCGCCTCCGGCGGCTTGTCCTGCTTATCGCCGAAGACGGCAAACACCAGCCCGCCCTCGAGCCTCAACGACAGCACACCAACGGACGCCCAGTGGTGGAGCGCGGCAAGCACGTTCGCCTCCGATATCTCCAGCTGTGCGGCCGCCCGGGACACCTGCATGGGCGAACCGCCGCCCATGTGCCGGAGCGCGAACAGGTACACCACCACGTACAGCGGGTTAACACACGCCGAGGACGCAAGGAACCTGTCCACAAAATCCGCCGGGATCTGCACACCTGTGTTGTCGGTATATTGTACGGCCTGAGGCAGGATGCTGAGCATTGATGTCTCCTTCTTGCTTTGCGGTGAGACCGCGTGGCTCCGCCCCGCACCCCGCAAGGGCTTCGCCCTTGACCCGTAACCATGTTAATTGTAGTTGGTCGGCGTAGCCTCTGGCCATCCAAATCCCATAGTCGCGGGTCAAGGGCGAAGCCCTTGCGGGGTGTGGGGCAGAGCCCCACGGTCTTACGCAGCAGTATTAATCAGTGGACTAACAGTATACCACCCGCGCCCGCAACGCACAACGGAATACTTATCTCCCGCGCCGGCCTGTGGATTATGTGGATATCTTGTCCTTCAGCATGATCTCGCCCAGTTTATGGACATCCCCTGCGCCCATAGTTATCAACAGGTCGCCGTGGACACATTTTTGTTGCAGGAAGGCCCGTGCGTCGTCAAAGCTTGGCATATAGTGGGTTTCGCGCCCGTTTGCGCGTACTTGTTCGGCCAGATCCCTCGAGTGAATTTCCCCCGTATCATGTTCGCGGGCCGAGTATATGTCCAGCACCACCACCACGTCAGCGTCGCCGAAGGATTCGCCAAGTTCCGCCAAGAGCTTCTTGGTGCGCGTAAAGGTATGCGGCTGGAATACGCAGACCAGCTTGCCGTGCTTGCTGTTCTTCGCGCCGGCCAGGGTCGCGCGTATTTCGGTGGGGTGGTGGGCGTAGTCGTCCACAATGGTTATGCCGCGCAGGCTTCCCTTGTATTCATAGCGGCGTTTGCTGCCTGTGAAGCTCTCGAGGCCGCGCTTGATTGTTTCGAGCGGCAGACCTTCGGCGTGGCACGCGGCTATGGCAGCAAGGGCGTTCGACACATTGTGCGCGCCGCGCAGCTCCAGGTCTATACGCAGAGCAAACTCCCCGCCTATCAGCAGATCAAAGGAGGCCATGCCGTCGTGGTTATAGGCCACATTCGCGGCGCGAAACAACGAGTTCCGCCCGCCATAGCCAATAACACGGCAGAGCGCGCCGGCCGAAATCTTCGCGCAGGAGGCGATCTCCTCGTTTATAACAAGCGCGCCCTCCGGGGAGATGTTCTTCACAAACGCGCCGAAGGAACCTTCGATATGGTCCAAGTCTCTGAAATAGTCCAGGTGATCCGTCTCGATGTTCAGCACCACACCTATGTGCGGGCGGAAGTGAAGGAAGCCGTCGAAGTACTCGCAGGACTCCACAACGAAGTATTCGTCGCCGCCCACAAGGTAGTTGCTGTTGATGGACGGCAAAACTCCGCCGATGTTAAGGGTCGGGTTCCTGTCCGCGCTTATGAGTATCTGCGCTATCATGGACGTGGTGGTGGTCTTGCCGTGTGTGCCGGATACGCAGACAGGCTTGGCATATCCGTCCATCATCTTCCCGATGAGCGCCGCACGGTCGATTATCCGCAGACCAAGCTGCTCCGCGCGGACATACTCCGGGTTATCCCGCTTTACCGCCGCGGTAAAGACCACAAGGTCGGCGTCGGCCGGTATGTTTCCCGCGCTGTGGCCGACGACTATGCCGATGCCCCGTTCGGCAAGCTCGTCTAGCACGTCGGAGTGCTTTGCGTCAGAGCCCGTCACAGTCACCCCTTTGTTATGTAGCGTATGCGCCAGCCCACTCATACTTATGCCGCCAATGCCGATAAAATGCGCCTTCTTGCAGTCCGATAATCTATATCCGTCCGTCATACCGTATCTCCCTTAGAGCCTGTTTAGTATCTTTTTACCGTTGGATTGGCGAGCCGGTTTTTCGCCATTCTAGGAACCGCCGACGACGCGTACCCACCGGGTACGCTAGGAGAAGGTGACGACGAAGGGCGGAAAACCGGACGCCAAGACAATGGTGAAAAGATACTAAACAGGCTCTTACATATTCTTGTTCTACAATTATATCTATGCAGTATAGTATATTCTACACATTTTTAAACAATCGGCCACAGAATTTATGAAAATTTTGAACTGCGTATTGTATATTGAGCAGTACCTGTGTTATAATATTTATTAGCAGGATTCAACAAACTTCAATTCGGGATATATGCGTTACTTATTCAAGATTTGTCACTTCTGTAACTAACCACGCTCACTTAGTGAAACTTACCATATATTTTTGTTGCAAGCGTGTTTTTTAAGGGGGAATTTACATGCGTAAAAAAGAGATTCTCGCCATGTTGCTGGCGGGCGGTCAGGGTTCGCGCTTGGGGGTGCTTACCGCAACAAAGGCAAAACCGGCTGTTACCTTCGGCGGAAAGTACCGTATCATTGACTTTACGCTAAGCAACTGCGTAAACTCCGGTATCGACACCGTGGGCGTTCTCACGCAGTACCAGCCGCTGCTGCTGAACCAGCACATCGGCATCGGCATACCTTGGGATCTGGACCGCAGAAGCGGCGGTGTCACCGTGCTTTCGCCGCACGTAAAAGGCGACTCCGGCGAGTGGTACATGGGCACGGCCAACGCCCTGTTCCACAACATAGACTATATCGACAACGTGGACCCCGAGTACATAGTTGTTCTGTCCGGAGACCACATCTACAAGATGGACTACTCGAACATGCTAAGCTTCCACAAGGACAAAAAGGCCGACGCAACCATCGCCGTGCTGGAAGTACCCATGCTCGAGGCATCCCGCTTCGGCATCATGAACTGCCACGACGACAGCCGGATCTACGAGTTCGAGGAAAAACCGCCGGAGCCTAAATCCAATCTTGCGTCCATGGGCATCTACATCTTCACGTGGGAGATCCTGCGCGAAATGCTGATCAAGGACAGCGGTGTCCACCGCGACAGCGACTTCGGCAAGCACATCATCCCGCTGATGATCGCGCAGTCGCGCTCGCTCTACGCCTACCGCTTCTGCGGATACTGGCGGGATGTCGGCACCATCGAGTCCTATTGGTCGGCTAATATGGATCTTGTACAGGCCGTGCCGGAGTTTAACATGTACGAGAACTTCTGGCAGATCTACACAGACTCCTTCAACCAGCCGCCGATCTACACGGGCCCCGGCGCGGAAACACGCACATCCCTGCTTGCGGACGGCTGCGAGGTCTACGGCACGGTCATCAACTCCGTGCTTGGCACGGATGTCTATGTGGGCGAAGGCACCATCATCCGCGATTCGATAGTTATGTCGAATACATTCATCGGCCAGAACTGTGAGATCAACCGCTGCGTTATCGACGAACACGTATCCATCGGCGACCACGTAAAGATGGGCACCGGGGAGAATGTGCCGAACGAGTCCAAGCCCAGGGTTTACGACTGCGGCATAACCGTCGTCGGCACCAACTCCAAGATACCCAGCCACGTGAACATCGGCAAGAACTGCGAGATATACGGCAACACCGTACACGACAACTATAACGATGACAACTGCCTTCCAAGCGGAAAGAGCATCAACCTGGAAAGCGAGGCAACGATATGAACGCTGTTGGCATAATCTTGGCCGGCGGTAACAACGGCCGCCTCGGAGAGCTTACAAAGACACGGGCCGTCTCCGCGATCCCCGTAGGATCCTGCTTCAGGTGTCTCGACTTCCCCCTCAGCAACCTCTCAAACTCCGGAATCGGCAAGGTTGCCGTGCTTGCGCAGTACAACGCCCGCTCCCTGCAAGACCATCTCTCAAGCTCCAAGTGGTGGAACTTCGGAAGCAAGTACGGCGGGCTGTTCGTCTTTTCGCCCTACCTAAGCGACGACAACTCCTTCTGGTTCCGCGGCACGGCCGATTCGATCTACCAGAACATAACCTATCTGCGCCGCAGCCGGGAAGAATACGTTATTATAACATCCGGCGACGCAGTATACAAGGCCGATTTTAAAGAACTGCTAAGGAACCACGAGCAGAGCGGAGCCGACGTCACCATCATGTACAAGGACGCGGAACCCGGCCAGGATCTGCGGGAGTTCGGCGTGCTGACCGTCGGCGAGAACGGCGATGTCCTGGATCTGGAGGAAAAACCTCTCGAGCCGCAGGGCAGCAAGATATCCATGGGCATCTACGTGATCAAGCGCACCCTGCTGATGGATCTCCTCTCCGAAACGGTGTCCGAAGGTAATTACGACCTTGTGAAGGACATCTTCGTGCGATACCGCAAGATGCTCAAGATCAACGGCTTCCGCTTCGACGGATACTGGAAGGCCATCAAGAGCGTGAAGAGCTACTTCGACGTAAACATGGACTTCCTTCGCGCGGACATCCGCCGCCTGTTCACCCAGGAACAACCATACATCGAAACCAAACCTAAGGACGAGCCTCCCGCCAAGTACAATTCCCAGGCGGACGTGGCGGACTGCCTGGTGGGCGCCGGCAGCATCATCAGCGGCAACATATTCCACAGCGTGCTGTTTAGGCGCGTCTACGTCGGCGACGGTTCCGCCGTGAAGGACTCCGTACTGATGGAAGGCACACGCGTCGGCAACAACTGCGTACTCGAAAACGTCATTCTCGACAAGTTCGTCACTATCTCCGACGGCGCGAAGCTCGTCGGAGATCCGCAAAACCCGATCATAATCTCCAAGGGTACGACGGTCTGATCGTAGCATTGCGCAACATACAAAGGGGGCTTCTATATGAACATCACCGATATCCGCGTGCGCAGGTTCAACAAGGACGGCAAGATGAAGGCGATAGTTTCAGTGACTTTCGATGACGAGATCGTCATACACGACATCAAGGTTATAGAGGGCGACAAGGGGCTGTTCATCGCCATGCCGAGCCGCAAAACAAGCGACGGCGAATTCCGCGATATCGTCCACCCTATCAACTCGGCTATGCGCAGCCGGCTCCAAGACGCTGTTCTGGAAAAATTCGAGGCCGCCGGCCTGCAAGACGAGGACGAAGCTTTCGGCGAAGCCGCGGCCACGCTTCAATAAGAGCCTGTTTATGGTGAAAAGATACTAAACAGGCTCTAAGGAGCTGTCCGGAAATTTCCGGACAGCTCCAACTTCAATTCAGAAGAACAGAACAGATGCCACGTCCATACTATACAGTGCATTGCAAATTTATCGCAAGACTGTAAACTTTGTGGAGGTGGCATTTTTATGCAGGAACAAGCGGTGCTGGCTATGGTTAGGTTCTTGGGCAATACTCTCGCGTACCAAGAGGTGAAGCTGTCGGTTGAGGCCTTGCGCGGCAAGCCCGATCTCTTGGCGCGTATGCGTGCCTTCAAGCAGGAGGCGACTTCCGGCCAGATGTCCCAGGCACAGATGGATAACCTGGGGCGCGAGTATCAGCAGCTGTCGCAGATACCGGAGGCGGCACGGTACTTCCGCGCCAACGACAAGTATTCGGAGGTCGTAGGGAGCATATTGCAGGAAGTGAGTTCCTCTCTGGAGCAGGGCATATCACTGTAGTAATTTAACGCACGTTGGCCAGGCCTTTTTGGCGGATCTTCGCGGCGTACATGGCTTCGTCGGCGCGTTTGAATGTGCCGCGCAGGGATTCGTCAAGGGATGGGTCGAAGCTTGCGCGTCCGCAGGCGCAGCTGAACAAATGCTTCTTGAAGGCCGGGCGTTGCTCGTCTTGCAGCTTTTGCATGATGCGCTCCAGCTCGGCCTCTTTCTTGTCTATCAGAATGGAGGCGATTTCGTCGCCGCCGATACGGTAGAGCGGAATGTTGCGGCCGATGTTCTCGGCAATGAGGTTGGCGGTGTTCTTGATGTACGCGTCGCCGGCCTCGTGGCCCAGGGTGTCGTTAACGACCTTGAGGTTGTTGATGTCGCAGATGATCATGGTGACACTGCGGCCTTGTTCGGCAAGGTCTCCGCATTCGCGCAGCCTGTGTTCGAAGGCCATGCGGTTCTCGAAGCCCGTGAGGATGTCCGTGTAGGCCAGCTTCTTGTAGGTGGACTCGGTGACGCGGCTCATGGAGACATAGGCCACGATGGAGATAAGGGCCAGCAAGGCGGCGGAGAGGACAAGGCTGTAGAGCGCGGCCTGCGTGTGAGAGTCCGCGATAATGTCCGCGTTAAACTCCATGCCGACGGCACCCAGAAGCATTCCGTAGTGGTCGTAAAACGGCCAGAATATGGTGAACACGCCGCCGCCCGGTGTGCGGTAAATGCCTTCGCCGATGATGACCAAGCCCTGCTCCAGACTAAAGCGCAGGTCGGCCTCGATCTCGCTTGTGGGTGCGAAGTCCGCGCCAAGGGTGGTTATGATGCCGCCGGAACCGTCCAGCCGCGCGACGTAGAGGCTAGAGAGGTTGCTAAGGTTGCGCACTTCGTCGAAAATGTTCTGCACGTGTTGGGTGGTTGCGTGGGCCTGTGGGGAATCGCCGCCGATGTCCACGAAGTCCTCCGCGTAGAAGTTGTCGAGAATGTGGTACTTTATGCCGATTGCGCGTTCGCGCATGTCGTAGACCATGGCGTTGTAGGACAGGGTATACACCGTGAAGAACACGCCCGCAGTCGCCACAAACACAGTGAGGATCAGTATCACGTACATCCTCAGAATCATCTGATTTTTCAAGACTACACCTCGCTGCCCGGTTCAGAGAACTCACGCTTGATGCGTATGTCGTGTGCTTTGTCGTACCGGCGCATGACGGCAAGGCACATGATCTGCGCACAGATTATGATGATGTGGACGATGCTCCACATGTCCAGCGCGACCATGATGCTGTCGGTGTTCTGGAAGATGTTAAACACGAAGCCGCTGGCGATGCCCATGCCGATGATCGCGGCCAGCCAGACCACGCTGCGTTGGCCGCTGTCGTAAACGAAGCCCACCAGCGCGTTAACCTTGCGCGCCTCGCGTTGCTTGCGGATAACGGCGTAGAGCGTGACGATAATCGCGAACAGCACGCTGATGATGCCGCCGACCAACAGGTTCAGCACAGACCAGGTTTCCACGCCGAAGGGCGCGAAGAGCAGCAGGGTGCGGCCGGCGATGGTTATGGACGGCACGGGGCGCGTGAATATCTCGACCTCCTGCTGTGTAAGGCGCGTGCGGGAGACCACCCGGCCGTTCCCGTCGATCACGACGACATAGTGTTCGCCGCGCTGTTCGACGATGTAGGTGTCGGAGTTTGGCGTGTACTCAATGCCGTTCAGAGCCACTGCAAACGATTGTCCGCCGGCGGTGCCAACAGCTGCCGGGCTGCCGGACGGCGTAAGCGCGGCGGCGATAGGCTCGAAGTTATCCGCGGGCATGATGCCGCCATTTCCGCCGCTACTGCCGGAATCTTCATTTCCGTTTCCGCCCCCGCTTGAAGCGGCAATGGCGGGCGCGGGCGGCCGGGCGGGTTCCTCTTCCGCTTCGTTTGCCTCCTGCGCCGGTTCGGCGGCCGGCTCACCTTCCCCGCCGTCCGCTTCCACGTTTGCCGCAGGTTCCTGCGCCGGCGGCTCTGCCGGCCTGACGTTCGGCGGCAATGCCGGATCGCGATCCCGCGGCGGTTGGTCGTAGGGCGATTCGCCGGGCGGCGTCGCGGCAGGCGGTGCCGGATTGTTTCCGACGGACAGCGCAACAGTGACGGACACATAGCCGATTGTTTCGCCGAAGGGTACGTCGCCGCCGGTGAACTCGCTCCTCACGCCAAGGGGATATACCGCGACTTCAACGCTGTGGCTGCCGCTCCCCAGAGTTTGCAGGAAGCCGGAGTAGATCGTGATGACGCTGCCGGCCACGCTGAAGTCCCGGCCAAGAACAAGCGGAGCACCGCCGATACGAAGCCCGGCGATGGTGTTGCCGTGCAGATTCACGGCGATTGTACGGTTGCCGCCTTGGCCGCCGCCGATACTTACGGTGCCGGGCGTATAGACCACGGCACCGCTGTCGTACAGCACCGCCGTATTGCCCGCAACGTCGGTGATGCGGGTGTATAGGATGAACTTTTCGTTCGATGTGACGGAGAAGCCGCTCCCGCTGACCCAGGGTATGGCGGATGTGTCATGGACATGCTGCGCGGCGCGGTAGAACTCCACGCTTGCAACGCCCGAAAGCCCGCCGTCCGCTTGGATGTCTACATCAACAACGCGTTCGAAGAGCAGGCTGAACGCGGTGTTGCCCGAGAAGTCTCTGAACGCGCCGCCGCGGTACCGCACCTGCGCCGTGGGCGGCACGCTGTCGATGCGGTAGGCCACCTCCACAGGATGCGATACCGAACCTGTGAGGACATTCCTAACATAGACATGCACAGAGCCGGCGGCGGTGTCCAACGTGCGTTCGGCACTGTGCAGCCACAACGCCGTGCCGCCCGGCCGCACCTGGTGGCCAACCGCGGCGGTGATGACCACGCCTGTGTTCGCCCAGCCGGCGGCGTTCATCCCGCTTACGGTGAAGTGTTCGTTCGGCACGGCCGTGAATGTGCCTTCGGAGATTGTGAGTTCGATGGTATGGGACGCGAAGGCGTAATCCGTGGCGGCGTAGCGCACCCCGAAGTTCCCCGCTGCAAGGTTGGTGATGCTTGTTCCGGCTATGGCCGCCCAGGCCGCCCACTCGTTGTTGATGAGCTGCCTGGACTGCATGTATGTGCTGACGCCTGTGATCTCGCCGTTGCCGGCTCCGCCGGTTGTGTTGGTGAAGCCGATGGCGGGCGCGGCGCGGCGCGCGGGAATGTCCAAGTTCTGCGGTTCGGAGTAACTCGCGCCGACGCTTTCGCGAATGCTGACGCTCTCCCCGAACCAGGCATCGGCGATGGCCACCGTGCCGACAGCGTCCGAGACCACGGCCGCGCCGTTAATCGCAAATGCGGAGTTGGGCGCGAGGTTCCTAAGCCGTTCGGCCGGAAAGTCGATGGTGGCCGCAGGCGCGGCCGGCACAGACGTAACACTCACGAACCGGGTGTCGCCGCCGCCGAACGTGAAAAGGCTTGCGGACACCACTCCCGGCGTGCCCGGCGCGTTGGGCGCGGCCTGTACAACAAGCTCTTCGCCGTCCTCATCGGCATCCGTGCCGCCGTCCGTGTCGCCGTCTGTATCGGGCGTGTTGTTTGCGTAGCCCGGTTCGTTGTCGAGCGTGTCGCCGGGTTCGTTGTTCCCGTCGTCCGACGTGTTGCCGACGTTGCTTGTTCCGTCGCTCTCGCCGTCCGGCGCGTTGCCAGTATCGCCGAAGTTGCCCATGCCGTCCTGCGTGTCGTCAACATTAACCGAAGTATCGGAGGATTCTCCGGGCGGGCTTTCCGCGCCGCTTTGTACGCCGCTCTGCGCATACCCGCCGGCAATGCCCTCCGCGCCGAAAACGCTCTGCACATTCGGCCGGAATACCGTAGCCATCGTAAACACGACGGCAATCAGCAACGCGGCCGCCCGACCGATATGTATATGGAAGTTCATAAACACGCTCCTTGGCGCAGTTAGTTTCGGAAACAATTTATCGGCACCCATTCTATCCTATTCGGCAGAATTTGTCAATATTTCGTGAAATAGCAACACGGCACTCCGCTTTCCGCGGTTTACGAAATAAACAACCTTGACATTG